>Ga0233425_10001384_pt1 | contig 54823 bp, 52 predicted proteins | sample Watercolumn_Towu_2_FD_181712 | JGI IMG/M metagenome (GOLD analysis project Ga0233425, IMG submission 181712) | Freshwater microbial communities from Lake Towuti, South Sulawesi, Indonesia - Watercolumn_Towuti2014_140_MG | ecosystem: Environmental > Aquatic > Freshwater > Lake | place... | reverse complement strand
CCCTCCAAGTATTCGGGCAGTGCGGCGAGTTTAATGCGGTGCTCGGACGGCGCGGCAGGAGGGGGTTGGGGGAAGGAATGCCGCGCCGTCCTCGCTCTGGCTTCATTCAAAAAGAAAAGGCCCCACAGATTTCTCCGTGAGGCCGTTGCTTCCGCATGGAAGCGTTTCGACTGCGGTTAGCAGTCGGAGTAGGCGATCGGCCCAGCCTGGCACCGAATCTGCACCAGCATCGGCTCGGCCGGAGGCTTTCCCACCACGCCCTTGCAGCAGTTGAAGAAACTGAGCTGCAGGCCGTGACAGAAGTGCTTCGACGCCAGAGAACGGAGCGCGTCACCGGCATGGATGCGCGTGAGCATCTTGCCGATTTCGGACTTCGGATCTTCGAGCCAATCGGCGTGACCGCCGTTGTTCTGCGCCTCGTGAGCCTTGCTGTGAAGCAAGTCGAGGGCGGGTTTCAGATCGCGGCGCATGGCTTCCACGAGAACAGATTCTTGCTGTTCTGCGGAGAGCACACCGCCAAGGTTGATGCCCATTTCTTGGGCAACCGCAGTGATGGACGGTAGTGACATACCAGTTCTCCTTCTGGGCTGATGGTTTCAGAACTCTCACTGGCCACACACAATGTGACCAGAATTTAGCCCACGAACATTCACGAGCTAAATGCTAGTCGCATCACAACAAATACAATTCCGGCCGCAACACAAACTGCGGGTCTACTTGCGCTGTTAAATCCTTTCCTGTTGAATCGTTTGCCCAGCTCTTTGCGTTTTTGATATGGAATTCAACCGCTTGACGATAGAATTTCTGCCAATCCTTTTTCTGGGTGTCGATGACAGATACGATATCTTTTAACGCTTTCTTGTTGGTGGTTTCAATTTTCGATAACGGTAACATTTGACCTCGATCGGTCTTTTTTACAAACGAGGATTGATAAAATGTTGCGACCAAATCATCGCCTACGTGTTGTCGTATGAAATCAATATCGCTCTGGTCCTCAATCTTGTTCCCAATAATTTTAATGACTACATCATAATCTCGTGCATATTTTTTGTATTGTTCGTATACGCCCACTGATTTTATGGTCGGTTCAACAACCAAGAACGTCACATCAAAACGGGTAAAAAGCCCCGACGCAAAGGAGTCAGCACCAGCCGTCATATCAACAACAACGTATTCTCTCTCTTTGTCGAGCATATGATTAAGCAAAAGTTCAACTGAACCAGTTTTCGAATGGTAGCATTTCACTCCTAAATCTTCTTCACTGAACGGCCCAACTGTCATCAAGCGCACCCCGTTAACGTCGCGGGAGAAATAGTCGTAAATCGGATTGTTCTCTACAAGTTTTAAGAGTCGAGAACCAGCGCTCGGTGGTGTCGTCTTTATCATTGACTCGTTATCGGGAATAAGAGGGTTGTCACCCCGTAGATATTCTTTGATGCGATTGATTTCTAGTCCCATTGGAGGAAGCGTCGACGATTCTCCCTTTGTCATTCCAAGAGAGCAACCTAGATGCTGGTTAATGTCTGCATCCATTGCGAGCACAGGAAAACCCTCCGATGTCAGATATCGGCTCAAGAGAGCACTAATCGTGGTTTTACCACTGCCACCTTTTCCTACAAGTGCGAGTTTCATAAACGCAAATCTATTGCGTTTCTATCATAGCACAATACAAAAGATCATTGCAAGTTACTTGCGTTTACGCTATACTGCTCACAACACATATGAAGTCAACAGCAACATTCGAGAACCTTTTGAGGAAGGGTGGCCTCAAGGCCACCAGTGGCAGGGTGGCTATTCTTGATGTGCTTAAAAGTCGTGGCCAAACAATGACAGTATCGGAAATTATCGAGAAGTTGAAAGGGAAACTTAATCAGGTAACGGTATATCGTGCTGTCGAAGCACTCACTAAATCAGGACTTGTGAGAAGGGTTGATTTGCAACACCCTCATACACACTATGAACTTGTTGTGGGAAGGGGGCACCATCATCATGTTGTGTGTGATCGTTGCGGATCTCTTGAGGATATCGAAAATTGTAACACTAACACCCTCGAAACTGCTACGTTGAAAGAATCAAAGCGTTTTAACTCCATCAGAACTCATTCACTTGAGTTTTTTGGTATATGCGATAAGTGTGCCAAATTAGCACACTAAATTTAGTAGCCTTTTCTTTTTGAATGAAGCCAGAGCGAGGACGGCGCGGCATTCCTTCCCCCAACCCCCTCCTGCCGCGCCGTCCGAGCACCGCATTAAACTCGCCGCACTGCCCGAATACTTGGAGGGCAGAACCCCGAAAGAAAACACCCTTTCCTTTTTCAAAAGAAATTTCACCCCCGCCAAATCAGAAATGCAAGGAGTGTTTTCTTTCGGGGTTGCCGCCGAGTCCGCGAGGCGGTGGCGGCGGGTTAGTCAGGATTTTGCTGGAAGTAAGTCCGAACTTTTTGGTATAATGACCACACAGAAAACTCCGACTTGAGTCGGAGTTTTCTGTGTGGACCCGGCGGGATTTGCACCCGCTTCATCGGGTACCAACTCCGATATGTTACTGAATACACCACGGGCCCATCGGGTCCACAGCGCGAGTATAACAAATAAAAGAAAAAACCCCGCGTGAACGGGGCTCTCTCTTTGGTACCCGATGTTGTATGGTCCGCAGTGCGGAACATATCGGCGTTGAGAGTAGTATAGCACCCCCACTTTCATTGTCAATCAGTTATCCACAAGGAGCCATTTTCCCTTAGGTAAAGGGCAGGATAAAAGAACCCTCTCGCCCTGAACTTCAGGGGGAGAGGGTAGGGTGAGGGGGTGTGGGTTTAGAGGTCGGTACGCGTTTTGGAGAAAGTGTTACTCTGAAATGAAATTACCCAATCTTGTGGTTTTTCTCCGTCTAGAATTATTCGGCTTGCCCGATAACATTTGTGTCGTTTACACTCTTTTATTTCCCAGATGCCAGTTGGGCCAAGTCCTCCCCCATTGCAATAGTCGCTCCAGTACCGCAATGTCAAATGCCCACATCTCGGACAGGTGTATCGTTTTATGAGAAAGCGATACACTATTGCAGCAAAAACAAAAACCAGGAAATTAATCAAAAATGCTTTCATGTAACTCCTTTCTTTTTTCTGAAAAAGAGTCTATCATATCTCATATCTCATGTCAACCTTCACACTTAAAACGACATACAAACCTGCTGGAGATCAGCCCGAGGCAATCAAGAAATTGACGGCGGGGTTTAAGGCGGGTGCAACGCACCAGACGCTTCTCGGAGTAACGGGGAGCGGCAAGACATTCACCGCGGCGAATGTGATTGCGGCGTTGGGGAGACCTGCACTCGTGATTGCGCATAACAAAACACTCGCGGCGCAACTCGCGCAGGAGTACAAAGAATTTTTTCCTGATGCGGCGGTACACTATTTTGTTTCTTACTACGATTTCTACCAACCCGAGGCGTATATGCCGATAAGCGATACCTATATAGAGAAGGAGGCGCATACGAACGCCGAGATAGATCGCCTCCGGCATGCCTCCACGCAGGCGATACTGACGCGACCCGACACCATTATTGTTGCGAGTGTCTCATGCATTTATGGTTTGGGCTCGCCCGAGGAATACGAGAAGGTGAATATGAAGTTGAAGGTAGGGCAGAATATCTCGCGCAAAGAACTTTTGCGCGCACTTGTGCAAGTCCATTATGAACGTACGGGAGCGGATCTCTCGCCGGGGCAGTTTCGCGCGCTGGGTGCGGCGGTAGAAATTATGCCCAAGGGCGAGAAGAATTTATATCGGTTGGAGTTTAGGGGTGACACGATAGCAACAATTCAAAAGATTGATGCAATATCCCGCCGTATTATTTCTGACGAGCACGCTGTGTTTCTCTTTCCCGCCAAACACTTTATTACCCCCGAAGCAGAGCGCGCGCGTGCGACGGCGGCAATCAAAGAGGAATTGGCGGAGCAACTCAAAAAGTTTGAGAAAGAGGGCAAAGTGCTTGAGGCGGAGCGTCTTCGCCGTCGCACGCGCTACGACCTCGCGATGATACAGGAGGTGGGGTATTGCAACGGCATAGAAAATTATTCGCGACACTTCGCGGGAAAATTGCCCGGCGAGCCGCCTGACACGCTTCTTTCGTATTTTAAGAAACAAGGCGATTTTCTCACTATCATAGACGAGTCGCATGTCACTATTCCGCAAATTCGTGGAATGTACGAGGGCGACCGCGCGCGCAAGGAGACGCTCATTGAACACGGCTTCCGTCTGCCGTCTGCAAAAGACAACCGCCCGTTGCGTTTTGAAGAGTTTGAAGCGCGTGTAGGGCAAGTCCTTTTTACTTCCGCAACACCAGGGGAGTATGAAATGGAGAAAAGTAAAACTCCCGTGGAACAAATTATCCGCCCGACTGGTCTTTTGGATCCAGAGGTGGAGGTGCGAGAGGTGAACGAGCGGGGAACCTATCCCGGTCAAATTCAGAACTTTATTGCCGAAGCGGAGAAGGCAATCGCGAAAAGAGGTCGGGTTATCGCCACAACACTTACCAAACGAATGGCAGAGGACCTTTCTTCGTTTCTCAAAGACAAAGGCATAAAAGCAGAGTATTTGCACAGCGATATAGAGACGCTCCCGCGTATAGAAATTTTGACGAAGTTTCGAAAGGGTGAGTTTGATTGTATTGTTGGCGTGAATCTGCTTCGCGAGGGGTTGGACCTCCCCGAAGTGACCCTCATCGGTATTTTGGACGCAGACCGAGAAGGATTCCTGCGCTCGGAAACATCACTCATACAAATTATCGGGCGCGCGGCGCGGAACGCCGCCGGTCGAGTTGTGTTGTACGCGGATACTATTACTCAATCAATGAAACGCGCGATGGATGAGACAAATCGCAGGCGCGGGCTCCAGATGGCGCATAACAGAGAACACGGCATTACCCCCCAGACGATTATCAAAAAAGTGCGCGATATTACCGAGTCACTCGGGTTGGAGCACGAACGAGCGGTTGCCGAACTGGTGCGCGTAGACCGCGAGGCGCTCACGCACAAAAAACTTCCTGTTCTTATCAAAGAAAAGCAAAAACAAATGAACGCCGCCGTCAAAATCTTGGATTTCGAATCCGCCGCGCTTTTGCGCGACGAAATAAGAGCATTGGAGCAACTGCGTCGCGGGACTTGACTATTTTTCACCCCATGCCGGTATTCATTCTAGACGGGTCTTTGGAATATTGATGTTCCGAGGAAGATGACCGTTCAGAAAGTAAAAACAAAAAGAAAGGAAAAACAAGTGAGAACATTAGAGTTAATACCCACCCCAACTGCTGACTCCGTGGAGTGGTTGGATTTGAGTGTGCGAGCGCGGAATGTGCTTGGGCATGCGAGGAAAGCGACTATGTCGGAGCTGTGTCAGATGGACGCTAAGCTCTTTATGCTCATGCGCAACTCCGGAGAAAAAACCTGGAAGGAAATCATGAGGGGGTTTGCTCAAGAAGTTTCGCAAGCCAGAATGGCTCGTCAAAGTGACCTCGAGTTTTCACTATCCCGAAGTGGAGCGGATTACCGAGGAGCAAGTGTTGGAGCTCAAAAAGGAGGGTTGGAACCCTATTGCCGGCGATTACAAGACCTCCGAGTACTGGATGCTCGAAAACGCTATCGCGAGTTTGGAGAGAGGGAGTATCGAATACCGTCTCTATCGTGTTAATCACGAAGGTATCCGGATTTTTCGGAAGGGCGGTGTTTTCGATGAGGACGGCGATGTGGAGGAATAGTTCGTCAATCCTTGCCAGCAAGTCCCGACATTCCATGTCGGGACTTTTTTATTGATGTAAGTGATGTAATAATGTTCCTATGCACAAAGATTTTGACCTGTGGAACGAAATAAAGAAGAAAACGAACGCTCATGAAGAGTATGCTCCTCTTTATCATGTACGCCAAGTGAGATGGTGCCGCCTCGGAGCGAATGTCGGATTTGAGCAAGACGGAACGGGGAAAGATTTTTCACGCCCTGTTTTGATAGTGGCGGGATTCAGCAGACGCACCTGTTTGATTGTTCCACTGACCACTTCGCAAAAGAAACACAAGATGCGCATTCCTGTCGGGAAGATTGATGGTAAGCACGCATCAGTAATGATTTCGCAAGTCCGTGTAGTTGATACGCGGCGGCTTGAACCACATGTGGCGACGGTAGATAAAAAGATATTTGAACGCATACGAAACGCCGTCAGAGCGTTGCTCTGACGGCGTTTCGTACTTTTCTCCCCCTTGCGGGGGCCAGCCCGAAGGCACTTGTACGAGTATATTAGCAAGGACGAGAAAAGAGTCAAGCACCCTATCATTTGACGATAAGTTTATATTGTGTTAGGTTGTATGAGTTAGTTTTTTGTTTTGGCGCGCGGGGTTTGATTGAGTAGATGTTTACGACTGTCATCCTTAAATCTCGTGCGCTGTTCTTTTTGCGGAGTGACAATCCGACTGATTGCGAAAGTGCCACTTGCTCCGCAAAACTATGTGGGCGACAGCGGAGTTGTTAACGAGAGAGGTAATTGCCCGCCGCAAGTCCCGACATTCCATGTCGGGACTTTTTTATTGCTCTCTCGCCATTCTTTTGATATCCTCTCCTTTGTACCTGACCCCATGGGCACTCCGTGGGGAGATTTGCTGTATGGAAGATAAACTTATCGTCAAAGGCGCGCGGACGCATAATCTCAAAAATATCAGCGTGGAGATGCCGCGCAACAAAATGATTGTCTTTACCGGTCTCTCGGGGAGCGGGAAGTCCTCGCTCGCTTTTGACACCATTTTTGCCGAAGGCCAGCGGCGGTATGTGGAGTCGCTCTCTGCCTACGCGCGTCAATTTCTGCGCCAGATGCAGAAACCCGATGTGGATGAGATTATCGGCCTCTCGCCCGCCATCTCCATAGACCAGAAATCGCGCTCCAACAACCCGCGCTCTACGGTGGCGACTATCACCGAGATTTACGATTATTTGCGTGTGCTTTTCGCTCGCGTGGGGCGGCCGCACTGCCTCCTCTGTGGGCGCGAAATCAAACGGCTTTCTGCTGAAGAAATACGCGAGACGATTGTGGAGTCGGTTCAGAAGGCGCTCTCGCACGCAAAAGGAGAAAAGGTTTTTGGAGTCAAGGTAGAGAGTGCAAAATTGCGCATTTTCGCGCCGCTCGTGGTGGGGCGCAAAGGCGAGTATTACCAATTGCTCTACGATTTGCTCGGCAAGGGGTTTGCGACCGTCAAGGTGGATGGAAAAGAAGCGAGTTTGCGCGAACGCATAGAGCTTTCTAAATACAAAAAGCACAACATAGATGTATTGGTAGATGAGTTTTATCTCTCGGAGTTTGGGAAAGGAGGCAAGGGAATTGAACGCTTGTCGGAGGCGATAGAGCGCGCGCTCCACGAATCGGAGGGGCTGGTACGGATAGAAACGTCCGCCGAGAGCAAACTCATTTCGGCAAAGTTTATGTGCCCCTACGATGGGTTTTCGTATCCGGAGGTGGAGCCGCGCCTCTTTTCATTTAACTCTCCCTACGGTGCGTGCGGCGTGTGTAACGGTCTGGGAACGAGGGGATTTTTCGCCAACGAAGCGTGCGAGACATGCCGTGGCGCGCGTCTGCGCGAAGAGGCACTCAAGGTGCTTGTGGGGGGCAAAAATATTGTGGAGGTAACGGCGCTCTCTATTGCGGAGTGTTTTGATTTTTTTGGCTCGCTTAAACTTTCTGCCACCGAGCGCGAAATTGCGAAGGTGCCTTTGCGCGAGGTTGAAGCGCGTCTGCAGTTTATGCTTGATGTGGGTATTGAATATTTGACGCTCGCGCGTCAGGCGCATACCCTCTCGGGCGGAGAATCGCAACGAATACGCCTTGCATCGCAACTGGGGAGCGGGCTGGTGGGCGCGTTGTATGTGTTGGACGAACCGACCATCGGGCTCCACGCGCGCGATAACGCGCGGCTTCTCAAAACACTTCTCCATTTGCGTGACATCGGTAACACTATTTTAGTAGTGGAGCATGACGAAGACACAATTCGCGCGGCAGATTATATGGTGGATATCGGACCACGCGCGGGAGTGCATGGTGGTGAGATAGTTGTAGCGGGGGAACTAAAGAAATTGTTGGCGAAGAAACAAACATCACTTACCTTGCAATATTTGCGTGGTGAACGCGCGGTGCCGGTACCTACCGAGCGTCGAACCGCCGACAAAGGCGCGCTCAAAATTCGCGGCGCAAACATTTTTAATATAAAAAATCAAGACGCGGATATACCTTTAGGAAAGTTTGTGGCGATTACCGGTGTGTCGGGGAGCGGTAAGTCGTCGTTTCTCTACGACATTGTCCACCGCAACCTCCTTGCGCGGCTGGAGCGGCGGCATCGGAGCGCGACTACCTATCATTGCGCCTCATTTTCTGGTACCGAGTATCTCTCTCGCACGGTGCTTATAGATCAATCGCCCATCGGGCGTACACCGCGCTCCAATCCCGCGACTTACACCGGCGCGTGGACTTTTATCCGACAACTTTTTGCCGAAACCGAGGAAGCGCGTGTGCGCGGGTGGGGGCAGGGGCGGTTTAGTTTCAACCGCGCGGGCGGGCGGTGCGAGGCGTGTCAGGGAAATGGCGAGACCGCGGTGGAGATGCACTTTCTCCCCACCGTGTATGTAACGTGTAGCGTATGCAACGGAAGGCGGTTTATGAAGGAGACACTGGAGGTGAAATACAAAGGGAAAAATGTCTACGAGGTACTCGGGATGACCATAGAGGAGGCGCTCGCTTTTTTTGAGGATATTCCGGCGGTATTTGATCGGCTTAAAACGCTAGATGAAGTGGGGCTCGGGTATTTGGAACTCGGGCAGTCAGCAACGACGCTTTCTGGCGGCGAGGCACAGCGGGTTAAAATATCGTCGGAGCTTTTTCGTAAACATACTGAGAAGACAATTTACCTTTTGGACGAGCCGACTGTGGGGCTCCACTACGAAGATGTGCGCAAGTTGATAGAAATATTGGAGCGGTTGGTGGAGCACGGTAACACGGTGGTGGTGATTGAGCACAATATGGATGTTATCAAGACCGCCGATTATATTTTGGATTTTGGGCCCGAAGGGGGGAGTGGGGGCGGAACCATCGTTGCGCGCGGCACTCCCGAACAAGTGGCGGCGAATAAAAAAAGTTATACGGGGGAGTATGTACGGAGGGTGTTATGAAAAATGTACCCCAAAATATTCCTGATAAGCCAGGAGTGTATTTTTTTCTGTCGCGCGCCAAAAAGCCGCTCTACATCGGGCGGGCGACATCGTTGCGGAGCAGGGTGCAGAGTTATTTTTCCGACGACATTGCCGAGAAGCGGAGCTCATGGATAGAAAGAATGGTAAGCGAGGCGCGCGGGGTGGAGTACACACAAACGGCATCGGTGCTGGAGGCGATTCTTCTGGAAGCTGATCTGATTCGGAAATTTAACCCGCCCTACAATACCAAAGAAAAAGACGATAAGAGTTATAACTGCATCGCCGTCACCGATGAAGAGTTTCCGCGCGTGTTGTTGGTGCGTAATCGTGAGATCAGCTCTTCGCAAAATCGCATTTTGCAAAGTCCTCGGAAACGCTCGGGTCGCTTCAATGCGACCACTCGCTCCAGACATTTGCAAAATGCGTTTTGCTCCGAGCATTCATATCATTCCGTGTTCGGCCCATTTTCTCAGCCGACACACCTGCGCATTGCGCTCAAAATTATTCGCAAAATATTCCCGTTCCGCGATTCTTGCGTTCCTAACACCACACCCTGTTTTAACCGCCAACTTGGTCTCTGCCCGGGTGTGTGCACGGGCGAAGTTTCTGCGGTGGAGTATCGGCGGCATATCAAACGATTGGAGGTTTTTCTTTCAGGTAAGACGGAAAGGGTCTCGCGTGCCTTGGAGCATGTGATGAAAACGGCGGCTCGGGCGCAAGAATTTGAAAAAGCAAACGCGTTTAAGCGTCAACTCTTTGCACTCAGACACATTCAGGATGTGGCTTTGATAAAAAATCCTCCCCCAACCCCCTCCTTTAGTAAAGGAGGGGGCGAAGGGGGTGGATTTAGAAAATTCCGCATAGAATCCTACGACCTCTCTCATTTTGGCGGTAAGGGGATTGTCGGCGCGATGGCGGTCGTTGAGAACGGTCGTGCGCAACAAAGCGAGTATCGGCTTTTCCATATCCGGAGTACTAAAACGCAAAACGAAGTGGCGGGGTTGCAAGAAATCCTCACGCGGCGACTCACGCACCGCGAGTGGCCCTTGCCGCACCTTATTGTGGTGGATGGTAATGCAGTGCAGAAACGCGCGGCTGAAATTGTGTTGGCTCGTCACGCTTTCGCTATTCCTGTTGTTGCAGTAGTTAAGGACGAACGCCATCGCCCGCGTGAGATTATCGGCGGTGTGCGCTACGGGAGCGCTGAGGAGCGGGCGATAGTGCTCGCCAACAGCGAGGCGCACCGGTTCGTCTTGCGCTTCCAGAAGAAGCAAGGGTATAATAAAATGTAAGAATGGAAAATCTCTCCAAACAACAACTTACTCTTCTCGCGCTTCTCGTTTCGTTTGTCACTTCCATCGCGACGGGGATTGTGACTGTGTCTTTGATGGAACGTGCGCCGCAGGGAGTGACACAAACCATTAACCGTGTGGTAGAGCGCACTGTGGAGCGCGTGGTGCCGGCAGAGAACCAAAAAGCGGCGATTGTGACGAAGGAGACCGTGGTGGTGCGCGCCGACGACTTGGCAGTGGCGGCGATAGAGAAAAATGGCGCTTCCCTCGTGCGCATCAAGCGGGTAGAGGGTGCAGGCGATAAGCGAGTGGAGACGCTTTTGGGTCTCGGGTTGGTGGTTTCAAAAGAAGGGCATATTGCAGCTGACGCGGGTGTGGCGATACGGCGGTTTGACGAGTTTGGTTCGCCTATTCCGCGCTCGTTTCTTGCTATGCTTGCGAATGGGATGGTGGTAGAGCTTGCGTTTGTAGGGTTGGACGAGGATGTAGGATTAGTGCTTTTTCTTCTCAAGCCCGCGCCGGAGCAGAAAATAGACATAGTGCCGACGGCTCTCGGCGATTCTGATGCGCTTAAGTTGGCGCAAACGGTAATCAGTTTGGGCGGTGGCGAGACCAACGCCGTCGGTACTGGCATTATCGCGAACCTCCCGCGCGCTGAAACGCCCGACCGGCGCGTGCTCTCCATTTATACCGACCGCGAGGCGGCTTCTACACTTTCGGGAACGGCGTTGCTCAACCTCTCGGGTGAGGTGGTGGGGCTCAATGCGGGCATTGGGCAGAGCGAACGGAGCCGTTACTTGCCCGCCAATGCACTCAAAGCGAGCGTGGAGAAAATAAAGGCGGCGGCGTTATGAAAATAAATGTTGCGCTCAAAATTGTTCTTTTGCTTTTGCTTCTCGCGGCGGGAATTTTTGTCGCGTGGCGCGAAGGGACGCTCCCAGACGCGCGCTCTCGCGCATCGTCGTTTGAAGAATGTGTCCGTGCGGGGAACGCGGTGATGGAGAGTTATCCGCGGCAGTGCCGTATGCGCTCGGGGAAAATTTTTCGCGAGTATATCGGCAACGAATTAGAAAAAGATAATCTCATTCGTCTCTCGTCGCCGCGCCCGAATGAGTATGTGCGGAGCCCTCTAGAGGTGCGCGGGGTTGCGCGGGGGAGCTGGTTTTTTGAGGCATCGTTTCCGCTCGTCGTGACTGATGGGAATGGAAAAATTATTGGGCAGGGTTATGCGACCGCACAGGATAATTGGATGACGGAGGATTTCGTCTCTTTTGTCGGAACCGTCTTGTTTGATACTGCAGAGATACAGAGTACTTATTCGGGAAAGGGGACACTCATTTTGCAAAAATCCAACGCCTCCGGTTTGTCCGAGCACAACGACGCTCTAGAAATCCCTATCGTTTTTGAGTAGAGTGTTAGAGGGCGGGGTATAGTATAAAAGCAGTATACATGCATGGGGTGCATGAGGCCCCGGAGCATTACCGGGTACCCCGAAATGAATACGGTAGAGTGCGTATCAACGAGTGCGGGAAGTTTTGAATTTGTTTTGCGGCGGAGCGCGCGGGCGAGGAGTGTTTCGGTAACGGTCTCGGCGGGGGGCAGAGTGGCGGTGGTTGCGCCCGAGCGCACGGCATTTTCGGTTATACAGAGTTTTCTGGAACAGCGCGCGGGTTGGCTCGCGCGTTCTGTTTCGTATTTTGCGCGTTTGCCCGCGCCGATGCCGCTTGCGCGCGCGAGCGAGAGCGAGCGCGCGACGCTCCAGATCCAGCTCACGGAGAGAGTGGGGGAGGCGGCGCAACGCTTAGGCGTTAGTGCGCCGCTCTTCGTGGTCAAAACAATGCGCTCCCGTTTTGGCAGTTGCTCATATCGGGGGCATCTCGCTTTTAGCGATACTCTGCGCGCGCTTCCGCCAGAGCTCTTTGATTATGTGGTAGCACACGAAGTGTGCCACCTCCGCGAAATGAATCACTCGCCGGCATTTTGGCAGTTAGTAGAGCGGCTTATTCCCGATTGGCGCGCGCGCCGCTCCGCGCTCAAGAAGTATCATTTTGTGTAAAAAAGAAACTCACAAAGCTCCTGTGTCAGAACACGCATAAAAATCTGCTGATTTTTTGCTATGCTCGCCCCGTCGGGCTGCGCAATGTTCTTCCACAGGACTTTGTTCGTTTCTCTGTTATACTGGTACCTATGTCCAAACAAACCCTCTACACAGGGATTGCAGTGGTGGTCGCGCTCGCGGTGGCGTACCTCTTCTTCGCCTACGGCGCTGCTACTCCGACGGCGCAAGGGTAAGCGGGAGCGTGAAGGTGACCTCGGCGCGGATGACGGTGAGTTTAACCGTATCGCCGACCTGCTTTTTTCGTATGAACGCGGCAAGTGGGTGCTCGGCGGTTATTTTCTCGCCATCTATTGCGGTAATTACATCCCGTTCTTTGAGTCCGGCTTTTTCGGCGGGCGACCCGGGGACAATGGCTGGTTCGTTGTTTTGCCCCCGGATGACAAACACCCCTTCATCTACACTGAGTGTGTTTTTTTCTTTGACCGCAGGGGTAATGTCGGTATAGCGAATACCGATAAATGGGCGCACAATCTTTCCATATTTTTCTACCGAGGCGAGCGCGCCGCCCGCGAGGTTCGCGGGAAGCGCGAAGCCGATATTTTGTGCGCCTCCCGCAACGGCGACGTTGATGCCGATTACTTTGCCCGAGAGCGAGAGAAGTGGTCCGCCCGAATTCCCCGGGTTGATGGCGGCGTCAGTTTGTATCACTTCATCAATTGTTTCGGTGCTCCCGCGCGCGTCGCTCGCGGTAATAGAGCGCGCGAGACCCGAGATAACCCCTACTGATACGGTGTTGCGGAATTCCCCCAGCGCGTTGCCGATCGCAATCACACTTTGTCCGACGGTGAGCGCGTCAGAATTCCCGAGCGAGAGGTGCGCTAGGTTGGCCGCGCCCGTCAGGCGTACCACTGCCAAATCAAGGACCGGGTCACGCGCGACAATTTCTACCGCATACTTTTTTCCATTATTCATCAATGCTATGTAGGACGCGGTCTTGTCGTCCACCACATGTCGGTTGGTGAGTGCGAGGCCTCCTGCAGTGACCACAAATCCTGTTCCGCTTCCGACTTCGCGCCGCTCGGTGCCCTTTTGCCGGTATTGAGGGATTTGGAATCCGCCGAAATTACCCCCGAAAAAGTCACGGAAGGGGTTCCACTCTTCCAGATATTGCTCTACCACCGGCACATCTTTTGATATGACAATAGAGAATACGGCGGGGTCGGCTTTTTTGACCACCTCTATCACGAGCGCTTCTTGGGTAATAATTCGCACCGTTTCTTTTTTGACCTGCTCGTCTTTGTTTTCGGAGGTTTCTGTTTGCGTCGCGGCAATAAATTGTGAGGCGAAATAATGGAAGAGTTCCGCTCGTTTCCACCACGCTATTGCTCCCGCGGCGCCTAGCACTACGAGCGTGGTTATGAGTGACGCCGCAAGGTGTGGCACGATATGCTTTCTGAATTTTCCGCTCATGTTAGTATTATAAATGATAACCTTATGCGTGCAAAAATATTTCTCTTTGTTTTTTTGGGCGCGCTTGCGCCCGCACTATTCTCGTATGCTCAGTCAAACGAGGTGGCGGAGCGGCGCGTGGCACTCGAGCGTGAACTGGCGGGATTGGAAGCGGAGATAGAGAGTCAGCGCGCCTTGCTTGACGACCTTCGTGGTCGCTCGCAGACGCTTGAGCGTGATGTGGCCATTCTCAATGCTTCTATCAAACAGTCGGAATTGGCGATTCGCGCGCGAAATTTGGCGATACAAAAATTATCGCGTGATATTGGGGGCAAGGAAGAGACCATCGGCGCGCTCTCTGACAAAATTGAACGATCGCGCGCGTCGCTCATTCAGATTCTTCGTGCGACGGCGCGGTGGCAGGCGGATTCTCTACCGCTCCGTCTTCTCGCTGATGGGCGGCTCGTGGGGTTTCTTACCGAGATGGGTTCGTACGCGTCGGTGGAGCGTTCATTGGTAGAAACATTGGAGGGTGTGCGCGTATCCCGCGCGGAGGTGGAGGGAGAGAAGCAAACTCTGGAAGATCGACGAACAGAAGAAACGACTTTGCGGGTGGCGCAGGAGCGTGCGCAGGCGCGGCTGGAAGCGCAGAAGGCGGAGAAAGACCGGATATTGAAGTTGTCAAAAGGTATTGAGGCGAATTATCAATCCGCGATTACATCCAAGGAGTATAGCGCCGCGAAGATTCGGAGCGAGCTCTTTACTCTGCGGGATAGCGCGGCGATTCCTTTTGAAAAGGCGCTCTTACTCGCGCGGCAGGCAGAAGCCGCGACCGGCGTGCGTGCGGCGTTTCTCCTTGGAGTGATCGCCGAGGAGTCCAACTTGGGTGAGAATGTGGGGACGGGTAGTTGGCGTATTGATATGAAGGCACCTCGTGACACCGAACCATTTTTGGATATCACGCGGCGTTTAGGACTTGATCCCGATCGGATGCCGGTATCAAAAAAAGCATGGTATGGATACGGGGGCGCTATGGGTCCCGCGCAATTTATTCCCTCCACCTGGATTCTCTATGAGGAGCGTATTGCGAAGGCGACGGGGCACCGCCCCCCTAATCCGTGGGACCCGGGGGATGCGTTTGTCGGGGCGGCGCTCTATTTGCGCGATAGTGGTGCGGCAAAACGGACGCCTGCCGCCGAACGCTTCGCCGCTATTTGTTATCTCGCGGGGTGTGGCAATGCGCACAAAAAGGCCTACGCATTTTATGGTGACGAGGTCGCTGACCTTACCGCGAAATATCAAAAGCAAATAGATATTTTGGGAGGGTGAAAGAGGGGTTTTTTTATGGTATTCTGCTTTTTGAGCATACAGTGTGCCGGTGTAGCTCAGTTGGCAGAGCACCACTTTTGTAAAGTGGGTGTCGTCAGTTCGATCCTGACCACCGGCTTTTATGACTGAAAAAACAGGTCATCTACACCCGATTACGCAGGCGATACGCGATATCGAGAGAGTTTTCGCGCCACTTGGGTTTTCGGTCGTCTCGGGTCCAGAAATGGAGGATGAGCGGCACAATTTTGACGCGCTTAATATTCCCGTTGACCATCCGTCGCGGGATATGCAAGATACTTTTTGGATACAATCAAAAAATACGGTCCAAAAATCAGACATATTGCTCCGTACACATACCTCGCCGGTGCAGATTCGGTATATGGAGGAGAAATTGAGACGCAAGATTGCCCCGCCGTATCGCATTATTGTGCCCGGCAAAGTGTTCCGTAATGAGGCGACTGACGCGACACACGAGGCGCAGTTTTATCAGGTGGAGGGGTTGTATGTGGACCGCAGTGTGAGCATGGGGCACCTTAAATGGACGCTTCTCCATTTCTTTCGGCAATTTTTTTGCGACGAGCGTATTATAGTGCGTTTTCGCCCCAGTTTTTTCCCTTTCACCGAGCCCTCGGCGGAGGTGGACATGCAACGCGGAGGCAACTGGTTGGAAATGGGCGGCGCGGGACTGGTGCACCCGAAAGTATTGGAGGCGGTGGGGCTCTCGCCTGCGCGCTACAGCGGGTTTGCGTTTGGGGTGGGTATAGATCGGTTAGTGATGATCCGTCACGGTATTCCCGATGTTCGCCTCCTCTACAATGGCGATCTCCGTGTGGTGAACCAATTTTGAGTATGAAAATAAGTTACCAATGGTTGCAGACATACTTTGCGAAGAAATTACCCGAGGCGGAGCGGTTGGCGGAGCGGCTCGCGTTTTCCTTTGCTGAAGTCGAGGGAGTTGAGAAAAGAGGCGACGATTGGGTTTTGGATGTCAAAGTATTACCAGACCGCGCGTGTTATGCGCTCTCGCACTGCGGTGTTGCGCGCGAAGTGGCGGCGCTCTTGGATTGGAAGATAAAAGAAAAAGGGGAACTTTCTCCGAGGACCTCTCGAGGGGTGCGTACGCTTTCGGTGCGTGTGGAAGACAAAAAAGCGTGCCCGCGCTACCGCGCGCGCATTATTGAAAATGTTTCTGTTGACATTTCTCCTGCGTGGCTCTGCGCTCGGCTAGAGGCGATTGGTGAGCGAAGTATCAATAACATCGTAGATGCGACGAACTTCACGATGTTTGATATCGGTCAACCGTTACACGCGTTTGATGCCGATAAAGTGACTGGTGGTATTGTGGTTCGCCGCGCGAAAAAAGGAGAGGCGCTTCTCACGCTGGACGGCAAGGAATTGGTATTAGAGCCGAACGCGCTCGTGATTGCTGATAATGCTGGGGTACTTGCACTCGCGGGAGTGAAGGGTGGCAAGCGCGCGGAAGTGACGAAAGAAACGAAAAATATTATTCTGGAGGCCGCTTCTTTTGACCCCGGAGTGGTGCGCCGCGCATCACAAACGCACGGTGTGCGGACTGAGTCGTCGCGGCGGTTTGAGAATAACCTCTCGCCGTGGCTGGCGGGAGAGGGGAGCGATGCGTGCGCTGCGCTTATCCGCAGATTTTGCTCCGACGCGCGATGTGGAGCGGTGGTTGATATTTTCCCCAAAAAACAAAAACCCCGAAGTATTATAGTGAATGGTGGATTTATCCGCACTGCGCTCGGGATGGATATTTCGGACAAGGAAATTCGCACCGCACTCGCACGCCTCGCTCTCTCGACGCACTCGCGCGGTAAGACGCTTGTGGTGGTGCCTTCCCCTGAGCGCCGCGATATCATGCGGCGCGAGGATGTGGTGGAGGAGGTGGGGAGGATGCTGGGGTACGACCAGATTCCGGAGGAATCACTTCCCGTTCCTCCCCAAGAGGGAGAGAGTAAGAGGGAGAGGTTATCTGAAGATATCATTCGCGATCTGCTTGTCGCCGAAGGATTTTCCGAAGTGTTCACTTCCTCTTTTGCCGCGAGAGGGGAAGTAGAGATAGAAAAGCCGCTTGCCGCGGATAAGGCGTTTGCGCGTTCTGATCTCTTCACCAACTTCTACCCATCGCTGCTTAAAAATTACGCGAACGCACCGTTGCTTGGTGTAGATGTAGTCCGGCAATACGAGATTGGCTCGGTGTTTACAGAAAAAGGGGAGCGGCGCGCGCTGATTATGGGGGCGATGTCGGTAAAAAACTCTGTGCGAGACATAGTAGGAAAGTTAGAAAAAATATTAGGTCGGAAATTAGTGGGTACATTTTGCGGCGGGGAGAATGTCTATGAATGCACCATTTAAACAATTCCGTCCCTTTTCTCCTTACCCCTTCATTGTTCGTGATGTGGCGTTTTTCGTGCCTGCAGGAATGGATGAAAAAAGGGCGCATGCGATTATTGAAGGCGAGACGCGCGGGAAGGAGGTGGTCTCGCTCCGGCTCTTTGATTCGTTTGAAAAAAACGGGCGGCGTTCGTTTGCGTTTCGCCTCGTGTTCCAATCAATGTCTCGTACCTTGACCGACGCAGAAGCGAATGCCGCAATGTTAGCCATCCATCGCGTCCTTGCCTCTCGCGGCTGCGAGATTCGGTGATACACCACCCCTCCGTCTCGCGGACTCGCTACTTCCCCTTATGATAAGGGTAGGGAAGAACAAGATTAACCATTTCTTATTATAGTACGATATATAATACAACTACATCTATTTCTGCGGCCGCGAGAATAGATGTATGTGCCCCCTCTCGTTCTTTTCTAAGGGGGGAGGGGGTTGGGGTGTGAGGGGATGTCGTGTATAGGCAACCTATGTTATACTAACCTCCTATGGCAATGCCACCGTTTCAACACTTTACGACCAAGGCGAAGGAGGCGATTCGGCGCGCGCATGAGCTCGCAATAGAACGCGGGCAGAATCATGTTGGGCCATTGCATCTTCTCGCCGCGCTCACGACACAAGAAGAGAGTGTCGTGTCTTCTATCTTGGAGCGATTGGAAGTGGACATCGTGCTTCTGATAGATACGACGCTGGAATCGTTGGATGGTAGTGCGTCGGGCGGTGTTCTCGCACCTTCGTATCAGATTTACCTCACCCCCGAGTTGGCGCAGACGATTGAAGCGTCTACGCGTCAAGCGGCCGCGCTCAAAGACGAATTTGTTTCTACCGAGCACCTTTTTCTTGCGCTTTTGGAGGTGCCGGGTATCGCGCGCGAGCTTCTCGCGCGCTTCAAGGTGGATAAGGCGGGGGCGCTCCGGATTTTGGATGAGATTCGCGCGGGGCGTGTAACCGATGTGACTCCGGTGCGGCAGTTTCGGTATCTGGCGCGCTTCGCGCGAAATCTCACCGCGCTCGCGCGCGAAAACAAATTGGACCCGGTTATTGGTCGCGACACCGAGATCATGCGCATCGTGCAAATTCTTTCCCGCCGCACCAAGAACAACCCGATTCTCATCGGCGAAGCGGGGGTGGGCAAAACGGCAATTGCCGAAGGACTCGCACTCCGCGTCGCACAGGGCGATGTGCCGGAGTCGCTCAAGGACAAAGAGATTGTCGCGCTGGATTTGGGGCTTCTGGTCGCGGGTACCAAGTACCGCGGCGAGTTTGAAGAACGGCTCAAAAATGTGATGAAGGAAGTGGAGAAGGCGGCAGGCAGGGTTATTCTTTTTATTGACGAGATTCATACGATTGTTGGCGCGGGCGCGGCAGAAGGGTCGCTCGATGCCTCTAACATGCTCAAGCCCGCGCTCGCACGTGGCGAACTCCGCGCGATTGGCGCGACAACTCTCAAGGAGTATCAGCGGCATATTGAAAAGGACCCGGCGCTCACGCGGCGATTCCAACCCGTGTTTGTTTCCGAGCCCTCGGTGGAGGATGCAACAGCGATATTGCGCGGCCTCAAAGAAAAGTACGAGCTTTACCACGGTGTGCGCATAACGGACGCAGCGATTGTTGCGGCGGTTGGTCTTTCTGCGCGCTATATCACCGACCGTTATCTTCCTGACAAGGCGGTGGATTTGATAGACGAGGCGGCGTCGTCGCTCAAAATCTCGCTCGAAAATATGCCGCCGGTGTTGGAGGAAGCGGCGCGCAAAACGCGCCGGTTAGAAATTGAACGCGAAGCGTTGAAAAAGGAGACAGCGCAACCCAAGGCCGCTGCGCGCATCGCCGAGATAGAAAAAGAAGTTGCTGATTTGAAGGAGAAAACCGCGGAGCTAGAACTCAAGTGGAAAAATGAGAAAGAGACGCTTGGGAGTATCAAGGGGTTCAAGAAGGACTTGGAGAAGGCACGCAATGATGCGGAGCGCGCGGAGGCGCGCGCAGACCTTGCGGCGGCGGCGGAGATTCGCTACGGCAAGATTCCGGTGTTAGAAAACGAGCTCGCGGCAAAACACAAGCGCCTCCAGACGCTTCAGCGTTCACGCCGACTTCTCAACGAAGAGATTACCGAAAACGAAATTGCGGCGGTGGTTGCGCGATGGACGGGGATTCCGGTCGCGCGGATGTTGGAGGAGGAGGCGGCGAAGCTCGCGCGGATGGAGGACGAACTTGCGAAGCGCATTGTGGGGCAGAAGGAGGCAGTGGCCAAGATTTCCGACACAATTCGCCGTTCGCGCGCGGGTATCAGCGATCCAAATCGCCCCATCGGTTCATTTCTCTTTTTGGGTCCCACGGGGGTGGGCAAGACCGAACTCACCAAAGCGCTCGCCGAGTTTATGTTTAATGACGATAAGGCGCTTGTGCGCGTGGATATGTCCGAGTTTATGGAGAAACATGCGGTGAGCAAATTGATCGGCGCGCCGCCCGGGTATGTCGGGCACGAAGAGGGTGGAACGCTCACTGAAACGATGCGGCATCGCCCCTACGCGGTGGTGCTTTTTGATGAGATAGAAAAGGCGCACCCGGAGGTGTTTAATCTGCTTCTCCAGGTATTGGACAATGGGCGGCTTACCGATGCGAAGGGGCGGGTAGCGAATTTCCGCAACGCGATTATCATTATGACTTCTAACATCGGCGCGCAGTTTATAGACAAGATGCAGACCATCGGGTTTGCAACTGCAGAAGGCGAGAAAGCCGATTATGCGCAGGCGAAGACCAAGGTGCTCGCCGCGCTCAAGGATTATTTCCGCCCCGAGTTTCTCAATCGTTTGGATGACATTATCGTCTTTGATATTTTGCCTCCCGAAGCGGTTGCCGAAATTGTGAAGTTGCAGATGGTGGAGGTGGAGAAGCGGTTAGCGGAGAAAGAAATTGCGCTCACGGTTTCGGATGAGGCGTACGCGCTTTTGGCGAAAGATGGGTATAGCGCGCAGTATGGCGCGCGGCCGCTCAAGCGTTTGATTCAAAATAAGATTCTCAATCCGCTTGCCTCGTTGATTATCGCCAAAAGTCTTGCGGGCGGGCAGGTGTCGGTGGGGGTGAAAGGGAGTGAGTTTTCATTTGTGGTAAAGGGTGGGCGCGCGCGCATCAAGAGTGGCCGCGCGGTCAAGACCGCTGAAGTGCTTGAAAGGGCGGTGTAAACACTGAGTTATCCACTTTTGGGGGTGCGGGGGGATGGGTTGTGGTGTATAGTGGGGTGACCGGTCTTTTAGCCATTATTATTCGCTAAGATTATTTTTGTATGCACGCAGTACCTATGCGCATCGGGGTGGTAGCTTTGGTGACCGCACTCTGCGCTTTTTTGTTGAGTGTGAGTATTGTGTTGGCGCAGGAGGGCGGTAGTCAATCGCCACCGCCCCCACCGCCGGGAGATGGTGGAAGTGGGTTTAGTGGTGGAGGTCAACCCCCACCGCCCCCACCGCCCCCGTTTGGAGGTGGAGGTCAATATGGAGGTCAATATGAAGGAGGGCATCCTCCTCCTCCGCCGGGCGGAGGTGGGCAACAGTATTATGGTGGGGGTCAATATGGTGGCGGACATCCCCCTCCGCCGCCGGGCGGAGGTGGGCAATATGGCGGTCAGCCACCCTTTGGTGGTTCGGGAGACCAATATCGTCAGCAGTATGAACAGCGCGCGCAACAGCAGTATCAACAACAATATCAGCAGGAGTACCAGAAGCAGTACGAACAACGGGCGCAACAACAACAACAACAACAACAATCAGGACGGGGACCGGGTGGCGGTCAAGGGTCGCCGAGTTCTGGTCAGTATGGCGCTCCGGGAAGGGGCGGAAGTCAGGGAGAGTCGCGGCAGTACGGCGGGGGTGGTGAATATAAAGGTGGAGGAGGATATGGGGAAAGTGATTATGGTGGCAGATGGGGCGAGGGGGGTGATGGTGGTGAATACGAAAACGATTCTGAGACGCGGCAAGCGGAGGAACAAAAGCGGATGCTCTCTGAAATGAAGCGTAATTTTCGGGGGTTGGAACAGGGTCTCAAAATGATGCAGTCAATGATTACCAAATTGACACGGCAGAATATCACTATCCCCGGCGAGTACGCCACCCTGGTTTCCGAGCTCACGCAGGCGCTCGCGGTTGTCAAAAATGCGACTGAAATGACCGATGAAGTGCAGGCGGCGATGGAAGTTATTATGGAGAAGGGTGAGGAACTGCGCGATGCGGGACCGCGGCTCGGGGCTTTGTCGCAATGGCCACAGACGCTCAAGCAGGCGGAGGCGCAGGTCAAGCGGCTTGAAGCTCAATTGGCGCGGGTCAAAAAGAACAAGACGACGGCGAACTACCCGGACCTTATTGCTCGAGTGGAGGGAAATGTGGGGAATGTACGGGGGGCTCTCGCCCAAGCAAAAGCAGAGGCGAGTGGTGGAGATATTGAGGGTGCAATGGATACGCTTCGCGATGGGGTGTTTGAAGCGACACAGGATGCGTATGATGCGCTTCGCGTATTAGAGAATATTGCCAATGTTGGGCGGATTGTGAAGCAAGCGGAGAAGGAAATCGCACGGTATGAAAAAGAAGCGACGCGGTATGAGAAGAAGGGGGCGAATGTCTCGGCATTGCGCGCACTCATTGCACAGATGAAGGCAAAGCTCGCAGAGGTGAAGGAGGTCGTCGCATCCGGCGACGCCGACCATGACCTCATGTTTGATGTGATGCGGTCAGGCGAGGAAATACGCAATGACGCGGAGGCGGAATTGCAGCACTTGCGCGGCAACCCGTCGGCATCGGAGAAACCACTTCAAAATTCTACGGCAGAGCGCGCGGGCGCGTCTGTCGGTAAGGCATTGGAGGCGCTCCGGGGTTGGTAAGTAGTTGGTAGTGAGTAGAAAACGGCTACGGCTTTTCGTCGTAGCCGTTTTTTGCTACCATACTCGCGTTGCGCCGGTCGCATAGCGGCAATTGCAGGGGACTGTAAATCCCCCGACCATTGGTCTACGCTGGTTCGAGTCCAGCCCGGCGCATTTGTATGAATGGAAACGACACGAGTGGTGTGCGCACATGGATTGAGGTGAACACGCGGGCAGTGGCGCACAATATCAATGTGTTTCGGGCGCGTATTCCAAAACAGGCAAAGTTGATGGCAGTAGTAAAGAGCAATGCCTACGGGCACGACTTGCTCCAATTTTCAAAAGAGGCGGAGCGCCTCGGTGCCGACTGGCTCGGGGTGGATTCTATGGTAGAAGCGCGCGCCCTGCGCCGCGCGGGGCTCCGCCTCCCCATGCTCGTGCTCGGCTATACACTCCCCGAACTTTTTGCCGAGGCGGCGGAGAATAATATTTCGCTCACCGTGTCCTCGTTTGAGACACTTGCGGCGCTCAAAAAGGTAGAATTCTCGCGGCCGCTCAAGGTGCATATCAAGGTAGATACCGGAATGCACCGACAGGGTTTTTTGCTCTCGGAGCAGAAGAAACTTTTATCTTTATTACAAACTATCGATTACCCGCCCGAACGACCCCTCAGGCGGGCGGGCACACTACCCATCTTGGTGGAGGGGTTGTACACTCACTTCGCGAACGCAAAAAATCCGGCGTTTTTTGCGGATACGCGCGCGCAAACGGCGGAGTTTGAAAAGTGGATTGCCGCTTTTAAAAAAGCGGGGTACAAACCTATTGTGCACGCCGCGGCGACGGCGGGCGCGCTCCTTTTCCCGGAAGCGCATTATGATATGGTGCGCATTGGTATTGGGTTGTACGGGCTTTGGCCTGCTGTGGAAACGAAAGAATTTTTGCGCGATAAAATTATTCTCAAACCGGCGCTTGAGTGGAAATCAATCGTGAGTGAAATAAAAAAAGTGCCAAGGGGAGCGCGGGTGGGGTACGACTATGCCGAGATGCTTGGTCGGGATACGCTCCTCGGTATTGTGCCGGTGGGATATTGGCACGGTTACCCGCGTGCTCTCTCGAGTATCGGTCATGTTGTGGTGCGCGGAAAAGAGTGCAAGATTGTCGGTCGAGTGAGTATGGATATGCTCACGATTGACTTGACCGATGTGAAGGGGGCGCGGGTGGGGGACGAAGTCGTCGTTTTGTCCAGCGACTCTGTCTCGCCCGCGTCGGCAGAAGCGCTGGTGCGCGTTGCCGACGCGTCTTGGTACGAACTTATCACACGCCTGAATCCGCTCATCAAAAGAGTGTATACTTGACTTCTCTATCGGATTGTGTATAATGCTATGCAGAGAAAAAGGTTTCAACTCCCGACTATGTCGGTCGGGATGCTTTTTTCTGGTGTTCGTTGTCAGTAAAGTGAGAAAAGATGAAAACAAAAATCCTATCGGTGTTGTTTCTGTTGTGTTTGGTGGTATCGGTGAGTGCGGCGATTAGGGTGGAGAAGGTGTGGCAACCAAAAGATGATTTGGCGCCTCTCAGGGCACGGTTATCATTTGTGCAATTTTCGCTTTTGTCGGACACGACGGAGCGTGTGAATGGTTTTAGCGTCAAAACAGAGGGTTCGGCTTTTAACGGCGAAACCTTGCTTATCCAGAACAGTTTTGGCGATATTATCGGTTCCGCGCGTGTTGTCCCTGGTCGCGACACGACCTTCCTGCCCACTACTCTTGTGTTGAAAGCTGGAGAACCCGCATATCTGACTCTGCAAGTTGATCGTGGGACAATAATGGATGCGGCGTATAGAGGTACCATAATGGGTGCGGATATCGTTGCTCTTTGGGCGAATGCGGTAGTGTCTGGTGTCTTCCCGATAATGGGGACGCGCTATACCGAGAACTCTTCACTTCGGATTGGATATCTCCAGGCGGTAGGTGTAGATCGGAGTAGTCAGTCTCAAAACATTACCGCTGGTCCGAATCAAATCTTGGGAAGTTTCTGGGTGAATACTTCGTCGGTAGAAGGTATGCAGGTGTACCATCTTCCTGTTACTTTTCACACAACTAATGGAGACGCGTCGCAACTGCGCGATGTGGTGGCGGTGGACCAAAATGGTGCAACGGTGGCAAAAGCCTGGGGCCCGCGGGTGTGCGATACCAGTTCGGGGAGAGTGGTGACCTTTTTCTTTGATGCGGAAAAAGGCGGGATTGTTTTTCCACCCGGAATGACAACTACGCTCTTCTTCAAGGGAAATACCACAGATGCGTTTCGTCAGGGAGGCACAATTGCGTTGGAGACCGATGTAGCTAAGTGGAAAATGTATGGCGTTACTTATGGATACGAGAGCGCTATATCTTACGCAGTTTCCTTAATGTCCGCGACGCAGTTTATTCATGTGCCGCGGTTGGAGGTGAGCATTACTTCGCCGAAGTATCTGCAAGTTGGCACTGGTATGGCGCAAGTCCCAGTTCTAAACATTTTGTTTGACGCAACGCAATCAAGCGAAGATATTCGTGTTACCGAATTGCCGATCTTGCTTGTGACGGTGCCACAATGGGGTCGCGATTTATCTAACCTCGCGCTTCTGGATGGGACAGTAAAAATAGGCGAGTGGTCAGGTAATTGGCCTCATGAGGGCGGTGTTGCGCGTTTCCGTCTTGGCTTGGGCAAGGGAAATGGGTTTGTGGTGCCAAAAGGCACAGCAAAGACTATTACGGTAAAAGTAGATGTGAGTCCAAATGCGGTCGGGTTTTACGGGGTCGCATTGGGTGATTTCGCGAGTATAGAAGCCGTGTCCATACAAAGTGGGAGAGTTCCCGCTTTGTCTGTAACCTTCGGCTATACTATTGTTCTTGCGCAATCCGGCAAAGGTTAGAGGTGGTTTTCATTCACAACCCGCGCAAACGCGAAAGCGTTTGCGCGGTTTTTCTTTTTTTGGTAATGTATGTGGATTATGTCCCAAGACCGACTCATCAAGCTCGCGTGCGAGAAGTGCAAACGCGTTAATTATTGGAGCGAGAAGAACAAGAAAAAAGTGGAGCGCAAGATAACGCTCAAGAAATTTTGCCGTTGGTGCAAGTTCCGTACTGAACACAAAGAGACGAAGAAGTAGGCGGACCTGCCCGACGAAGCTTTAGCGAAGGCGGGCGATGGAGGAATTGAACCCCCGACCGCGGTTTTGGAGACCGCTGTTATACCACTTAACTAATCGCCCAACGCGCTTTTGAGCATACCAAAAATTTCCTTTTCTTGCGACGGTTGGAACCAGTGTATGTTTGTATTCTTTTTGAACCAAGTCATTTGTCGTTTCGCATAGTGGTAGATTTCTGTTTGGAGTTTTGCAATCATCTCGTTTTTTGTCATGAGCTCGCGCAGGAAACGCGAGACGAAGCGGTATTCCAATCCGAGTTCATCCATTCGTTTCCACGAGACGCCTTGTGTGTGGAGCCGTTTTACTTCCGCGACGAGTCCGCGCCGCATGCGCGCCGCGAGTCGTTTCGCAATTTTCTGGCGCAATGCTTGTGGGGAAAGTTTTAACCCAATCCAACAGGTACACGCAGAAGCAAAACTCTTATTCGGGAAGTGCCTCGCGGAACACGGATATTTTTTTGCTAAAAAATTCCTCGTGCTCGCGCCAGCCGCGCTCGCAAGTTTCCGCTCGGCACTTCCGCTCAACGAGTTTTGCCACTGTGCAATCTCAATTGCACGCACGAGGCGGCGGGGATTGTGGCGGTCTATGGTTGCGGCGCGGGCGGGAGCAAGTTGTTGGAGGAGGGCAAAAAGTTCTTCGGCAGAATTTTTCTCTAGTCTTTTGCGGAGCTCTGGATTTGGCGATACATCGGGAATGGTAACGCGCCCCAGTGCCACATCTATATAGTGTCCCGTGCCGCCCACGATAATAGGGAACTTGCCGCGCGCACTGATGTCCGCAATTTTTTCTTGCGCGAGTCGCGCATATTCGGCCGCACTGAATTGTTTTCTTGGGTTCGCAACATTAAGGAGATGATGGGGGACACTCTGCATCTCGCGTTTGGTAATTTTGCCTGTCCCGATATCCAATCCGCGATACACTTGCCTCGAATCGGCGGAAATAATTTCACCATTAAACTCTTTCGCAATCTTCATCGCGAGCGCGCTCTTACCCACCGCCGTCGGCCCTGCAATCACGAGGATCATAGATTGGAATGCCGGAGGTGGGAGTTGAACCCACACGACCTTGCGGCCAATGGATTTTGAGTCCATCGCGTCTGCCAATTCCGCCACTCCGGCGCTCGTTCATTATACACAATTTCCTCTCCTTGTCTTTTTTGTTATACTCCAGAAATATGCATTCCGATTTTCAGAACAACGCAGTGTTTTGGATAGAGACGGACAAAATAAAGCCGAACCCGTTTCAGCCGCGTCGAGAGTTTGACCCCGAGAAGCTCAAAGACCTTTCCGACTCCATCCGCGCGTACGGAGTGCTCCAGCCGCTGGTGGTGACGCGCCGCGAGTTGGTCAAAGATGAAGGCGGGGTTGCAGTGGAGTATGAACTTCTCGCTGGCGAGCGGCGGCTTCGCGCCTCTAAGCTTATTGGTTTGCCGCAGGTGCCGGTGCTTATTCGCACGGGCGCGGACGGCGACCGCGAGAAGCTGGAGATTTCTATTATAGAAAATCTCCAACGCGAGGACCTCAACCCGGTGGAACGCGCCCGCGCGTTCAAGCGGCTTGTGGAGGAGTTTGGATTTAAGCATGCTGACATCGGCGCGCGCGTCGGCAAGAGTAGAGTGTATGTTTCCAACACGGTGCGCATTTTGGACTTGCCTGAAGAGATGCTCGCGGCACTCTCGACGGGGCATATTAGCGAGGGGCACACGCGGCCGCTCCTCATGCTCTCTGACCGCCCCGACGAACAGCGTGTTCTCTTCCAAGAGATTACGATTCGCAAAATGACGGTGCGTGAAGGCGAGCTTGCCGCGCGCAAGATTGCGGTAGAGCGTGCGCGCAAACGAGACGATATTGACCCTGAGCTTATTTCTATTGAAAAGAAATTGCGCGAAGCACTCGGTACCCGGGTTAATATTGAACGCAAGGCGCAGGGCGAGGGCGGGCGGATTCATATTGATTTCTTTTCTACCGAGGATTTGGCGGGTATTTTGCAAGCGTTTGATAATAAAGAAAAGCGCGACCCCAACGAACTACTCAAGAAGCACCTCGCACGCAATCCCGTTCCAGCCGTTCCGTCGGTTGTTGCTTCAGCGCCCCCATCTCCACTTCCTCCGACCCCCACACTCACTCCCGACGAAGACGGTGACCTTTACTCCGTCCGCACCTTTACGGTGTGAGGTATGACGAATATCAGAAACTTTTGCGTTATCGCCCATATAGACCATGGGAAGAGTACGCTTGCCGATAGAATGTTGGAGCTCACCAGCACGATTCCCGCACGCAAGATGCGTGCGCAGGTGTTGGATGACATGGAGCTGGAGCGCGAGCGCGGCATTACGATAAAAATGACGCCCGTGCGAATGAATTATCGATATAGCGATACGGATTATACGCTCAATCTAATAGACACGCCGGGGCATATTGATTTCTCTTACGAAGTGTCGCGCGCTTTGCGCGCGGTAGAGGGTGCGGTGCTTCTCGTAGACGCAACCCAAGGGGTGCAGGCGCAGACCCTCTCGGTGCTTGGTGCGGCGCGTGAAGCGGGACTGACGATTATTCCTGTAGTGAACAAAGTTGACTCGCCACTTGCGCGTGTAGAGGAAACGAAAAAAGAGATCGCGATACTTCTTGGATGTCAGGAGGCTGATATTTTGGAAGTATCGGGGAGAACGGGGCAGGGGGTGCGCGAGTTGTTGGGAGCGGTCATAGAACGCGTGCCGTCCTCTCGTTCTGGGGCGGGGCAATTTCGCGCACTTGTGTTCGATTTCAAATATTCCACTCATGCGGGGGTGATCGTATACGCGCGGGTGATGGACGGGAGTGTGCGCCGAGGCGACAAACTTTTTTTCGCCGCTTCTGAGAGACGTTTCGCGGCGTTAGAGACCGGCGTTTTTGCTCCTGAGGCGCGCCCGGCAGAGGCGCTCGCTGTAGGAGAGATCGGATACATTACTACGGGAATCAAAGAGCCCGGACTCGCGGCGGTGGGGGATACGATTCTCTCCGCGCCTTCGACGCTCGGCGCGCTCCCCGGGTATGAGCGTCCACTGCCGCTCGTGTGGGCGAGCTTTTACCCACAGACCGGCGACGAGTTTGATGCCCTCCGACATGCGCTTGCAGAATTACGGCTCTCTGATGCCGCCTTTACTGCAGATGAGGAGTCATCGGGGGTGCTTGGGCGCGGCTTCCGGTGCGGTTTTCTGGGAATGCTCCATTTGGAAATTATCTCCGAGCGGCTTCGACGGGAGTGGAAAATAAAGTTGGTAGTCACGCATCCGTCTATTGCGTATGAAGTAGAAACCGTGCGAGGCAAGAAGGTGATTGCCTACACCATCATGCAGTTTCCCGATTATGGGGAGGTCAAGAGCGTGCGCGAACAGTGGGTAAGCGCAGAAGTATTTGTGCCTTCTGAGTATCTCTCGGGGGTGATGCCGCTTCTCTCGACACATGAGGCGCAGGTGGGTGAGACGCACAATATCGGCAATCGTTTGCGTCTTTCGTTTGAGATGCCTCTGCGGGAATTGATGCGAGGGTTTTTTGACGAACTCAAGTCCGTTTCGTCCGGGTTTGCGTCGCTCTCGTATCGGTTACTTCCCGAGTGGCGCGCCGCCGATGTAGCGAAGTTGGAAGTGCTGGTTGCCGACGAGAGTGTGCCCGCTTTTGGGCGGGTGGTGGCTCGGCGGCGCGCAGGAGAAGAAGCAGAAATGGCAGTAGAGAAGCTTTCAAAAATTCTCCCGCGGCAACTTTTTGAACTCAAAATACAATCACGGGTGGAGGGGCGTATTATCGCCTCGCGCCGGCTCTCGGCGTTGCGCAAGGATGTGACGGGCTATCTCTATGGCGGGGATAGGACGCGAAAGATGAAACTCTGGCAAAAACAAAAAGAGGGCAAAAAACGCCTCGCCGCGCGCGGCCGTGTCGAAATCCCCCCCGAAGTGTTTATTAAGATGCTTCAGTAATATCCAGATATATTTAGTAGAAAATCGGGGTGTAGAGGAGAATCATAGAGATGATGATGAGAAAGGCGACGATTGCCCACGCCACGCCCACCACCTTCTTGTGTTTTTTGTTGAGAAGCATGTTGGTATAATATCATACATTCTTATTCGGAACATACCTCACGGGACACGGATATTTTTTTGCTAAAAAATTCCTCGTGCTCGCGCCGTCGCGCTCGCAAGTTCCCGCTCGGCATGTTCCTCAACGAGTAAGTATTTATGCGCCAGCTCCGCACACAAAAACAGCTTCGCGATTACCTTTTTTCTGTGCCTATGCTGGTGGTGTTTGCGGTGCTTTTGGTTTTTGCACTCCGCGCAGCCTGGGGGTCGTTTGGGGAGTTCGCGCGCGCCGCGGAGGCGCGCGCGGCGCTCCAAGCGGAGCTCGCGGCGCTTGAGGAAGAGAAAGAGGAACTGGAGCGGACGGCGGTTGAAACACCAAGCCGTGCTTTGGAGCGCGAGGCGCGAGAGAAATTCGGACTCGCACGGCCGGGCGAGGAAGTGATCGTGATTGTAGATGAGGGAATTTCGCCGGATGGACTGGTCGTGTCGTCGCCCGCTCCGTGGTGGCGGCGACTGCTCAATTGGGTTATAAATAAATAGTGGGCGCGAGTGTAGTATAGTGGTAGTACATGTGCTTCCCAAGCATAGGGCGCGGGTCCGATTCCCGCCACTCGCATGAGAATAAAAGGGCAGAGTATGTTAGAATGAGTACCTATGAAAAATATCATTATTTATTCCACGCCTCATTGCCACTTTTGCAAGGCGGCGAAGGCATTTTTTGCAGAGCGCGGCATTGCGTATACCGAATATAATGTTGCCGTCGATGCCCTGCGGCGGCAGGAGATGGTAGACAAGTCAGGGCAGATGGGCGTGCCCGTTATCCTCATTGGCGATAAACTAATTGTGGGTTTCAACAGGCCGGTGGTTGAGGAAGCGCTCGCGGTCGCCTAACCCCGCCCCCATAGTTAAACGGATATAACAACTCCGTCCTAAGGAGTAGTTGTCAGTTCAATTCTGGCTGGGGGCATGGTATGCTCTTATTATGACTCCTGAGGAAAAAGCACTGTTGGTCAAAACGGCAGAACTGGCGAAAGAAAACAACGCAATACTGCGTTCTATGCGCCGCACCTCGCGTTGGCGAGCGGCACTCCACGTGCTCTACTGGGTACTTATTATCGCCGCTTCGCTTGGCGCGTACTATTTTGTTGAGCCGTATGCCAAAGAACTTCTCAGCACCTATCAAGAATTGCGTGGTAATCTAGACACTGCCCGCAACGCGGTCGGCGATTTCTCCAAGTTGATTCGGTAAGATATTTTGGTTAGGATGGGTACAGCGCCGAGGTAGCTCAGTTAGCAGAGCGCTTCCCTGAAGAGGAATAGGTCCCCAGTGCAATTCTGGGCCTCGGCATCCGTTAGTTGCTTTTTACTTTCAGTTTCGTCTGGCGGTCTTTGTCTATTTTTGGAAGTTTGATAATGAGGAGGCCGTGTTTCTCGGACGCTTCCGCCCCCTCTACATCAATTTCTTGCGGGAGAAGTACCGTGCGGCTGAAGGCGCCCCAATAGAGTTCTTTGTGGAAAAAGTCGTCATCTTCTGCTTCGTGCGTTTCTTCGCGCCGCCCCTTTACCGTAACCATATCGCGCGTGATGGCGATATCAAGGTCGTCGGGTCTGACACCCGCGACCATCGTTTTGAGCACAATATCGTCAGGGGTTTGGTAGACATCTACCGCCAGCTCGCCATCTTCGCTCACGGCAACTTCTTCCTCTTCTTTGGTGTTTACTTTGAGGGGCTTGCCGTTGCGCGTTGGTTTGAGCGTGCGCGCTTCTTGTGGGGGCGCCTCCTCTTCCGGCACGGCACCGGTGAGCCGCTCAAAAAAACTCCTTTTTCTTGGTGCGAGTGGCATAGTACTTTTAGTATAGCATAGGTGTTTTTCGCGCAATCCACAGCTAGCGCGTTTTAATTCTTTTTACTTTCTCAAAGATCGCGAGAACGACGACAATCGCTGCCCACGCAACTATAAATCCTGCGAGGAGCGAGCGATTGGTTTGCATATTGATAATAATGTTGAAAAGTGCGTGGAGCCCAACGGCGATGGCGAGTCCGGCGAAAATGGCGATTTCGTGGGCGCGCCGCCCGCGATAAAACGCGAATGCCGCGCAGGCGCCCACGATACTGGAGGCGGCGATGTGGAGGAGAGTGGCTCCCACAAAGCGCAAATTGCCGGTCATGAGCCCTTGGAGTACATTGCCGTCCGAGAGCGGCGCGAAAAGAAAGAGTGTATTCTCTAGCGCCGCGAAACCGAGAGCGGCGGTGAGCATATATATCATTGCGTCGATCGGCTCGTCACATACACGACGGCGAATCGCGAACCAATAGGCAAAGGCGAACTTGAATACTTCTTCTATTACTGCCCACCAGATAAGCGTGGTGGTGAATGCGAGACCCCAGCCGAGCACGGCGCGCTCGGCACCATAAGCAAGGAGCGCGGCACACATCCCGCCAAAGAAGGTGAGCGCGAGCGCCGAGCGCGGCTCGGGGTGCAGGCGGTCTTCGTGAAGCCAGAACCAGAGCCACACGAGCGCGGGGAGAAACCCACCGAGGAAAGCATATAATAAGGCGGTTGTGTTCATGTGGGCCATCGTTCAATGATAAGTAGGCTTTTCTTTTTCATAAGTCCCCAGATCTCTTCGGTAACAAACGGCATAAAGGGGTGGAGCAGTCGAAGCGAGAGTTCCAAGAGATAATAAAGCGTTGCTCCGGTGTTTTCTTTTTTCTTGCTCTCTTCTATTATTTCGTCAGCGAAGCGGTGCCAAATGAAGTGGTAGATTTTTTCTGCGGCCAAGTGAAGCCGGTAGTTTTCCATATCGTTTGTGATATCTACCCCCAGTGCATCAGTTTCTTTTTTAATCTCCGTATCTATCGCTCCTGTATTTTCGCGCGAGAGCACGAAGCGCGCGATGTTCCAGAGTTTATTGGCAAAGTGTTTGTACCCGCGAATTTTTTCGCGCGAGATGTTGGTGTCGGTGCCGGGCGTATTGCCGATCACGAGCGCCATGCGTCCGGCATCTGCACCAAACTCACCTGCGATATCCATCGGGTCAATACCGTTGCCGAGCGACTTGGAGAACTTGCGCCCCTGTGCATCGCGCACCATGCCGTTGAGGTAGACCGTGCGAAAGGGAATCTCCCCCCGCGCGTATTGCGACATCAGAATCATCCGCGCCACCCAAAAGAAGAGAATGTCCGTGCCCGTTTCGAGCACATCGGTTGGGTGGAAGTTCGCGAGGTCTTTTGTTTTGTCAGGCCAACCAAGTGTGGAGAATGTCCACAGTCCGGAAGAGAACCAGGTGTCCAGCGTGTCTTCTTCGCCTTCTACCGGCACACGATGTCCGTACCAGATTTGGCGCGAGATGCACCAGTCGCGCAGATTGTCTATCCACTGGAAATAGGTTTTGGAGAAATGGTCGGGAATAATTTTTATCTCACCTCTTTCTATCGGCTCGCGCATCAATTCTTTGAGCGTCTTACCTCCGCGCGCGGCTACAGGTTTATTGACTGTGATAAACCATTGCAGTTTTGGGAGTGGTTCAATGGTGCCGCCGGTGCGCTCGGCGGTCGCGATGTTGTGTGTAATTTCTTCGGTTTTTTCTATGAGTCCTTTTTCGGTGAGCCAAGCGACTACCGCTTCGCGCGCCTCGGCAACTTTTTTACCTTCCACGAGTGCGCCGGCATTTTGCATGCGCGCTTTCTCGCTGATAATGATTCGCTGTTTATTCAAATCGTGGCGTTCGGCGATCTCCCAGTCGGTCGCAGAGTGCGCGGGAGTTACGCCAACCGCTCCGGTTCCAAACGCAGGGTCTATTTCTTTGTCCGCAATCACGCGAATAGAGAGACGCATTCCCGCAAAGTCGGCGATGTCGTAGGTGCGTCCGACATATTTCTGGTATCGCGCATCGTCTGGGTGTACGGCGACTGCGACATCACCGAGTTTTGTTTCGGGGCGCGTGGTCGCGATAAGGATAGGAAAGTCAGGCGCGTAGCGGAATGAGTAAAGTTTCGCCTTTTCTTCTTTATACACAATCTCGTCGTCGGAAATGGTCGTCTGTCCCTTCGGGTCCCAGTTTACGATACGGTTGCCCCGATAAATCAGCCCGTCTTTTTGCATCAAGTCAAACATCGCGCGCACCGCCTCGCTTCTCTTTTCGTCCAGTGTGAATGCCTCGCGGCTCCAGTCGCAACTTGCTCCCATTGCGCGTATTTGCGAGACAATCGTGTCGTGGCTCTCTCGGGCGAACGCTTCTGCGCGTTGGACAAACTCCGCGCGCCCGAGGTCGTGCCGTGTTTTGCCCTCTTTTTTATACAATTCCTTTTCTACCACCGCCTGTGTTGCAATTGCCGCATGGTCGGTGCCGGGGAGCCAGAGTGTACGAAAACCCCGCATCCGCTTGTAGCGAATCATGATATCTTGAAGCGTAAGCATCAGCGCGTGGCCCATATGAAGAACACCGGTTACATTGGGCGGGGGCATCACGATGCAGAACGGCTTTTCGTGCCTCGGAGGCAATTTATTAGGATTAAAAAACCCGCTTTTCTCCCAGAGTGCGTAGATGCGGCTTTCGGTCTCAGCCGGGTTGTAGGGTTGTAGAAGCTTTTCCGGAATCATTGCACTATTCTAGCAAATGGTTTGTATTTCGCACCCACACTATCTTTAGTGGTCGCCAAAGTTGGTGTATTTGCTTTATTTTTATAGATGTGTTAGTGTAGATGGTAGAAAATCAACAAAAACGAAAGGAGCCCATTGAAAACAAAAAAAGAAAAAACAAAATTGCGGAAAGCGTACAAGGCGGAAGTAACCTTGTCGACGGAAACAGAGAAAGCGGTGCGGTTTCTCTCGTCAGCGATGATTCACCTCTGGAACGCGGCAGTAGTTCAGGCGGCGGAGTGGTTGGAGAAGAAGGAAAAGTCAATCACTGCCTTTTCTTTCAACTACTGGTTGACCAAAAAGCGCGCGGAGAACATTACACTCAAGGATGGAATGATCATCGCGCTCGCGGATATTTCGTCCGACATGGAACGCGAAGTACTGCGCAAGCTCGCCGGCTCGTACCAGTCGTTCTTTGCGCTCAAAAAGAACAAAGACGCGCGGGCGCGCCTGCCGAGAACGAAAGAAGAGCATTGGTTCCAAACCCTCTCGTGGTCGTCGTTTAGCATTGCCGACGGCGTGCTCTATGCGCCCGGGTACAAAAAAGAGCGCCTTGAGATACCGCTTGGTGATTATCTGCGCGAAAAGATACAAGGCAAGGAAGTAGTGCACGCAACGCTTGCGTTTGACCGCCACCGGGGCGCGTTTGAGTTGAGTGTCGTGGTCGCGTCGCCCTTGCCAGCGGTGGCTCCAAACCCGACATTCTTTCGCGCCATTGACCTTGGGGCGGGAGATGTGGAGGTTACCGACTCAGACGGGAGCGAGTTTCTTATTCCCGCGCGCCGTTCAGACAAATTCTGGCGCAAGCAGGTACGGCACATTGAGGCGCGGGTGCGTCTCCGGAATAAACGCTCGCGCGGGTGGAAACGCTTGATGGGGGCACGGCGCAGAGTATTCAACAAGAGTTATGAGCAACATGTCTCGTACCAACGCAAACTTGCTCACGCTCTGGTAGAAAAGAAGGTGCAATGCCTTATCATAGGCAAGCCGCACACACGGCTCGGATTGGCGAAGTCAAAAGAAGGCACGCCCGACCAGCACTGGGGCGCGCAGAACACGGGGTACATGCACCGCCTTATGCTCTATATCAAAGAAAAGGCGGAGGAGCGAGGGGTGAAGGTGCTGGAGTATCCTGACCCGCAACGCACGGGAAACCCGGACAACCCGGAAGACAAGTTCCACGCAAGCCGAGCGCTTTTGGCACAAGGGTTGGAGGGGACACCTTTGTCCACTCCAGTCGCTTTTATCCAAAAAGCGTTTTGTTTCAAGCAGTAAAAACAGGCCGAGGGTGCACAACACCATCGGCCTTGACTTTTTGTCTGAGTCATATATACTTCCCATTAGAACCAGTTTTTTGATTTTTTGGAGGATTTGAGAAGGATATCTCCTGTTTTCGGACAGAAAAGATATTGTTCTCATTATGAACAGCAGAGTTGGCTTGAGGTCAGCTTATGCCCCGTACCCGGGCCGCTGTGGTGATTCAGAGCGCCACAGATGAAGCGTATCCCTGCGGGATACGAAAACCAACCTCTTCTGATAGCAAGATACCCTCCATTTCAGGGGGTGGTGGGGTACTCCCAACCCAAATCCCCCTTCCTCTTCGCCAATAGCAAGATACCCTCCATTTCAGAGGGTGGTGGGGTACGGATTATTGGTAATTTTAGATAGGTGCAGTCAGATAGCAGACACCCTCCAAAAATTATCATTTAACCTCGCGTTCTTGCACGCGAGGTTTTTTGTTACATCGTGTCTCATGGCGTAAACTGGGAAAGATAGGTCTGAATGGCGTATCGTGGTGGATACTCTTCTCAAGTTCAAGAATGATAAACCTTGTCCAGTAAGCAGCGGCAGTCTCTTTTTTCTTAACGATTGCGTATTGGTATTTGACTTTTTGACCGAGTAGTATTTTGGCGGTTTCTAATCCTCTTTTCTCGCGAAAGCGCGTCAGTTTTTCTAAAAGGAGCGCGTTCATAGTTCGTTGATTTTCGCCCTACCGGAGGCGCGGAGTTCTTGGGTGGTGTGTGAAGTAGGAGATGCATATGATGCGACCGCAATCATGAGGGCGTTGTCGGTGGTGTGCGCGATTGCTGGAATGAGGAGTTCAACTCGTTCTTCCGTTGCCAGTTTCTCGCACTGAGAGCGGATGTAGGCGTTGGCAATCACTCCGCCGGCGACGATAAGCGTCCGCGCATTTGTTTCGCGGAGCGCGCGTTTGGTTTTTGCAATCAGCACTTCGGTGATCGCGGTTTCAAACTCCAGCGCGATTGATTGTTTTGTTTTTTCGTCCAATACTCCCATTTTTTTGATGAGATAGAGCACGGCGGTTTTGATACCCGAAAATGAGAAATCATAATCGCCAGAGTGGAGCATGGGGCGAGGGAGCATAATACTAAATCCACCTCCCTTGCCCCCCTCCTTTTCTAAAGGAGGGGGGTTGGGGGGAGGATTTTTTGTAGCCCACCGCGCCTCTTCTGCTAGCCGCGAAATCTCTGGGCCGCCCGGATAGGGGAGCCCAAGGAGCCGCGCCACTTTGTCAAACGCTTCGCCTACCGCGTCGTCGCGCGTCTCGCCGAGTAGGCGATATTTCCCGTAATTCTCTATCACATCCAATTCTGTATGCCCGCCAGAAATGAGGAGCGCGAGGGCTGGAAAACAAGGTGTGCGAAGCGAAAAACAGGATTTTTCGCGGAGCGGACGCAATAACGCGCTGTAGATATGTCCCTCCATATGATTGACCCCCACGATCGGAACGCCCCATTTTTTGCCAAGCGTTTCAGCAAAGGTGATACCCGCCCAAAGGCAGGGTTCTAGCCCGGGACCGGTGGTCACCGCAATTTTATCTACCCTTGGGTTTTCTTCCGCGAGTCCCACTTCTTTGAGCACAAGCGGGAGGAGTAGAGGTAGATTTTTGATATGTTCGCGTTTCGCGAGCGAGGGGAAGACACCACCATACGCGGCGTGGAGCCGCGCTTGCGAGAGCACTGTGTTCGCCAGCACGCGAATAATGTCCCCTTCCGCTTCTATTACGCACAGGGCGGTTTCGTCGCAAGAGGTTTCAATACCTACTATACGTATATGTTTATTTTGCATGACAAATCACTAGAGGATTTTCATCGCTTTACCCTATCACGAGCGGCGTTTTGCGCCACTCTCGGCGTGTCGCGTCGGCAAAGTTCCACGCGACTCTGACCTCCGCGTTCCCAACGAAATGAGTCCGGTCGCCTGCGAGCGCATCGGCGATGAGCGCTTCATAGGCATCCCGCGATTGCGTTTTTGTTTCCAAGAGAAGCCGCGTTTTGTTTATAAAAATGGCCGAGTCGGGTTCTAATTGGAACACGACACTCTCGCCGTTTTTGAAATAGATGGCGATTTCTTTTTTCGTCTCCGGCTGTTTTTTGCCTCCTTCCAGGACGATGGGTACGCCGCGCCAGAGGGGCGTGCGGAGTGTGGCGCTAATATTAAAATAGGTCTCGGTATCTGAGCGTGGCGCAACGTCGGGGAGAGTGCGATATCCTCTGTATTGCGCGCGCGCGAAGGGCAGCGCGGGAGCGAGACGCGCGAGGACGCGCGCGCGCGCTGCGCGCAAGCCCTCGGGGGTATCGCGCGCGGGTCGCTCCATAGTCGCGAGCGCGAGCATCTGGAGGAGGTGGTTTTGGCCCACATCGCGGAGGGCGCCGACACTGTCGTAGAATGCGCCGCGCCCCTCCACCCCCTCTTTTTCCAGCAGCCGCGCCTCAATGCGCGCGATGGTCTCTGCGCTCCACGCGGCGCCGAAGAGTTCGTGCGAAAGGCGGAAGTTCCAGACATTCTGGAGCGCGCGCTTAAAAAGGTAGTGGTCTATACGATAGATTTGTTTCTCGGCAAATGTTTTTTTGAGCAATCGGTCCAATGCGCGCGCGCTCTCTCTGTCGCGCCCGAATGGTTTTTCTATCAGGAGGTGGGTAGAGCGCGTGTCGTCTGCGCAGGTTTGGGCGAGTTTTGATGCGGCGATATTTTTTAAAATAATTTCGGAAATGGCGGGAGGGGTGGAGAGGTAGAAGAGTTTGTCGCTACACATACCCCACTCTGCGTCGTTTGTGTTGAGTGCGGCGAGAAGGGTGTCGTAACTCGTGGGGTTTTCAAAATCGCCCCGAATGTATGAAAAAGGGAATGGGAGGCGGAAATTGAGTGCCGACTTTTGTCGGCGGGCGACCCCAAACACCCGAAACCGTTCCGGCAATTCTTTTTTCTCCCACAACGCGGAGAGCGCGGGCGCAATCTTTTTTGCAAAGAGGTCTCCCGTTACGCCAAAAACGACGAGTGCAACCGGTGCGCGAGTGGAGGGAGGCATAGTGGTGCGAATGACCCCGACGGGATTCGAACCCGTGTTCCAAGCTTGAAAAGCTCGTGTCCTAGGCCGGGCTAGACGACGGGGCCGTCTGTATCAGGCGTTTACAGAGTATCATTTTTTGAGAAAATCGCAAAAATATGCTATGGTCTTTGCGTACGGAGAGAGGGAGGAGTGGCTGAGTGGCTGAAGGCACCGGTTTCGAAAACCGGCATACGGGCAACCGTATCGCGAGTTCAAATCTCGCCTCCTCCGTTCAGGATGTTGGGCGGTTAGCTCAGTTGGTAGTCGCCTCTTCGGCGACCCGCCGCCTGTCCGCCGAAGAGGCGGGATGAGGCGGGAGCGTCCAGCATTTAACATATGGGCACTTAGCTCAGTGGTAGAGCGACTCGTTGACGTCGAGTAGGTCGCAGGTTCAATCCCTGCAGTGCCCATTTCTTACTAAGATTTTTACTAAGAAAGCGTTTATTAATCTCTCTTTTTATTTTTCTGTTCCTATTTCGCAACGCGAAAGTCGGAGAGGTTTATAATCTCGCATGAATTGTTATCCGGATTCCAGATTCCAAACGAGGGTTGTCCTGTTTTGGTGCCTGCAATCTCACCTGGATTTGCAAGTAATGTTTTGTTTTGGAGCGTTTCAGTTTTCTTTTGGTGATTGTCTCCGTAGAATGCGGCTCTATATTTTCCACTTGCCGCAGCGTTTTCTGCCAAGATGGGAAAGTGCGCCAAAAAGATCTTCCCTTCCGGTAGCTCTAGTTCTCGGTGTGATTCTGGTGCAAAATCAAAATTCTCGTTTCCCTTGTTTCGTAAGAGCATCAGCGAGCGAGCGCCGTCGCAGTTGCCCCATACAAAATACCATTTGATTGATGTTTCCTTAGCGAGAATATCTAACATTGGTGGCGCACAAATATCGCCGAGGTGGAATCCGACCGTCACTCCGCGTTTTTTGATTTCCTCGAGCGCTTTTGCGAGGTTGTAGTAATTGTCATGGCTGTCTGAAATAATTGCGTACTTCATAAAAATTATTTATTTCGCTCGCAGATACAGATACATATCTTCTAGGGCTTTAACTGCATCTCCGGCGGCAATATTGTTTTGGTGATACAAGCCGTCGGTGCAGTCGCCCGCCGCCCAGATACCTTGTTGCGAGGTGCGCTGTGTGTGCGGGTCTACCTTGATTTGTTTATAAGGAGTGAGTTCTACTATATTTTTGGCAAACTCGGTTGCGGGCATTGAGCCGATTTCTACAAACACCCCGCCCACTGTCATTTCTTTTTCTCCCTTCCCTTTTTCGTGATACACCACTTTCTCCACCATCTTTTCTCCATGCACTTCAGTTATATCGGAATACTTAATAACGACAATGTTTGGGTGCGCGAGTACCTTTTCTACCGTGACCGGGTCGGCGCGGAATTCGCCTCCGCGGTGGATAATAGTAACCTTGGGGCAGTAGGCGAGCAGTTGCGCCGCCGTTTCAAACGCCGCGTTGCCTCCGCCGACCACCACCACCTCTTTGCCCGCGAAGAGCGGCCCGTCGCAGGAGGCGCAGTAGGTGAGCCCTTTGTGTTCAAGGCGGTCGGCGTTGAGCGCGGGAAGTTTGCGCCGCGTGCTCCCGGTGGTAATCAAAATGGTTTTTGCTTCAAACGCGCCTTGGTCAGTGTCTATGCGAAAAGCACCCTCCTTTTTTGAGACCTCTTTGACCCATAGACCCTCTTTGACATCCACCGTATCTCCCGCGTAGGCGAGGAGGTGCTTTTTGAGATTCTCCGCCAAGTCGACCCCGCTTATTTCTACCGTTCCAATCCAGTTTTGGATACCGGTGGAGACTACCGATTGACCGCCGAAGTCCTTGGTAATAAAAACAGTGCGCAATTTTTTGCGCGCCGCGTACACTCCCGCCGCTACTCCCGCCGGACCCCCGCCGATAATCGCCACATCGTAAAGCATTGCGCTCCAGTATAGCACGCCTACTTTTTTGTGCGTCGGAGAAACGCAGGGACGGCGCCCCAGTCGTCGTCGTCGGTGGCAGGTGTGCCGGTTGGCGAAGTGGTTTTTGTCTCTGTTTTTGTGTCTTTTATTGCTGTGGTCGTTGGGGTAGCGACGAAGGTTGGTGCGGGCACCACAGATGACTTGACGCGTGTGTCATCACCACTATTGATGAAGCCGCTGAAAATGGACTTTTTAGATGTGGTCTCGGGGAAGCCGGACGCGATCACCGTAATCTTTATTTCTCCTTTCTTGAGTTTCTCGTCTCGAATGGTACCGAAAATGACTTTAGCGTTCGGGTCAATTGACTCGGTAATCACCTTCGCCGCTTCTTGTATTTCAAACATGGTGAGGTCGTCGCCGCCCGCGATAGAGAAAAGCACCCCCTTCCCGCCATTGATAGAGACCTCCAGAAGCGGCGAGTTGATGGCGGCTTTCGCGGCTTCTTCGGCGCGTTTGTCTCCCGAGCCGGTGCCGATGCCCATCAGCGCTGAACCTGCATTTTCCAAAATTGCCTTGATGTCGGCGAAGTCCAAATTGATGATACCGGGGGTGGTAATGAGGTCCGAGATACCCTCTACCGCTTGGCGGAGCACCTCGTCGCACATTCCGAATGCCTGTTTGGCGGTTGTCTCTTTGGTAATCGCGGCGAGAAGGCGGTCGTTGGGGATGACGATAATCGCGTCCACACTCCGGCGCAGTTCTTCCAACCATTGTTCCGCAATTTTCATTCGCTGATTGCCTTCAAAGAAAAATGGCTTGGTGGCGACGGCAACGGTAAGCGCGCCGAGTTCTTTCGCGGTCTTGGCGACCGAGGGTGCCGCACCGCTGAATGTCCCGCCCCCCAGTCCGCCGGCAATGAATACCATGTCGGCGCCCTTCACCGATTCTTGCAACTCTTCTTTGGTTTCCTCCACCGCGCGTTTGCCCACCTCGGGATTCATGCCGGCGCCCAAGCCCCGCGTCACATTCTTGCCGATATGGATTTTCTTTTTGGAAAGGGTGTTGTGCAGGTCTTGCGCGTCGGTATTGATGGCGACAAACTCAACTCCACGCACCTTGGAGTTGATCATGTGGTTGAGGGCATTCTTGCCCGAACCGCCGATACCGAACACTTTGATACGCGCGAACGACTCTACATCCGGGGTGACGAGTGGCATAGTGCGCGCACTATATCACCCGTGAGAAAAAGGAGAAGTTGACCGGCGTTATATTTTACTTCGCAGTGTTTACGCAACGCTCACCAACTTTTTCCGCAGAATCTCTCCATCAAAACGCGTTTTTCGTTTGTCGGTAAAGGCAACAGTTCCCGCGACGAGAGCAAAAATGGTATGGTCGCGGCCCATCGCAGTGCCCGGTCCAGCGAGATAGCGCGCGCCGCGCTGACGCACAATCACATTGCCCACCCGCGCGGCTTGACCGCCCGAGAGTTTGACCCCGAGATAGCGTGGATTGGTCTTGCTTAAATTTTTGGCGGTGCCGCCCGCCTTTTTATGTGCCATATACTGAAGTTAGTAGTTGGTAGTAAGTAGTTTGTAGTTGGTATAAAATACCTCTAATGAATATAGCAAAACTCTGGGGAAAAATCAACACGCAAGATTTTTTTCTTGCCGCTGTTATTCTCATGGTCGGGTTCGCGTCGTTTGGACTCGGGCGGCTCTCTGTGTTGTATCAGAAGCGCGAGGGCGTAACTATCACACCCTCTTTGTCCTCAGTAGCCCTCGGACACCTCCCCCTTGCCAAGGGGGAGGTTATGGAGGGGGTAGTGAATCCGGGCGGGTTTGTCGTCGCCTCCAAAACGGGCACCAAGTATCACTTCCCGTGGTGCGGAGGAGCAAGCCAAATCTCAGAGAAAAACAAAGTCATCTTTGCTTCAGTTGAAGAAGCGCGCAAGGCGGGCTATACTCCAGCGAGCAACTGCAAGGGGTTGGAATAAACGGAGTATAGTATAACGGCAGTATACACGCTTCGGGTGCGTGAGGTCTGGGTTCAATTCCCAGTACTCCGAAAAAAGAAAACTAAAACCCTCCCGAGGTGAGTGTGTAGACGCCGACGAAGATAACCACGCAGAGCGCCGCCGAGACGAGGCACCAACTGCACCATTGTTTGAGGGCGAAGAGCTGTATGCCGGTGAGGTAGAGTGAAAAGAGAAACGCGCCTGCGGAGGTGGCGAGTACGGCGAGCGAGATGAGCGGAGACGAGAGAGAGGGCGCAAAAAGCATGGGCGCGTGGACGAGTGCCGTCGCGCCATAGTAGAGCATCCCGATATTCTCAAGGTGGAAGCCCAAGAAGGTGGAGTACTTACTCGTGACCACCGCGTTGCAATCAAACCCGACCGGGCAGAGGAAGAGCTCTCGGCGCTGCTTCTTCGCCTTGATGTGGCGAGCAATAAGAAAACCGGCAATCGCCGCCGTGGTGACGCTGATATGGAGAAGTGTTTCCATGCTCTTTTATTTTATCGATGTCGGCGCGAGACCTTTTTGCCCGCCCGCTTCGCATGTTTTCTCCGCGCGTGTTTTTTGCGTTTGTTCATGGTGAGCCAAGTATATCAGATTGAATTGTGTTCGCGAAAGCGATATAGTGGATAACGGATGTACTTTTAGAAAATATTCCCCGGTAGCACAATGGTAGTGCGGCGCCCTGTTAAGGCGATGGTTGTAGGTTCGAGTCCTACCCGGGGAGCCCTGTAGGACACAGAGAGCCGCAAGGCTCTTTTTGTCTTTTAGTGGAGCCAATATTTTCTGGTTCTAACCCGTCGTTCCTTTCCGCGACACCCTTAAGGGACTTTTCAAGGATGACGAACGGTTTTATGGCTTCAATGCGAAGCGTTTTGTCCTTGAGCGTCAGGTTCGAACCTACGGCGGCAAGAATCTCCTTCTTGGTCGCGAAATCACCTTTCGCGAAGCGTGCCGGTGCGGTGCACGCAAATTCAAAGATATTCTCGGCGCTCGTCAGCCATGCCTCAACGCGCTGACCCGTGTCGCGGGACAGCTCTTCCAAGCGGGCCTTCTCCTTCAAGAGTTCAAATCGCTGCCTGCCGTATTCCTCATCGGAGAGCAAGCGTCCATCGGCATTTGCGGGTGATGTTTTGAGCCGCACGAGGTTGTCCAGTCGCTTCAGGCAGGCCTCGTATGCATTCTGCTGGGAGCGAATCATCTCGTTTCGGGCGGCGGTTTCCTGATCATGGATTTCGCGGAGATACCTGAGCACCCAATCCTTGAATCGTTCGGAAATCCGAATGCGCGACAGGAATTCCTCAATCTGGCGCTCAAGCTCTTTGCGCTCGATGCTTCCCTGCGTGCAGTTTGGATCTTTCCGCTTGGTGCAGTGGTAATAGGTGTAGTGGCGGATGGTGGGTTTCGTCATGTGGTCAATGGGCGTGTGACAGCGCGGACATTCCGTCATATTGCGATACGCAAACTTGTGGCGGCATACCTCACAGCGAAGCTGGTGCTTTTCGTCTGCCGTGATCGCGGCGCCGCACTGGCCGCAGCGGATGAGGCCGGTGAAGGCGAAATTGAGATGCCGACTCGGACGAGGCGATCCGTGACGGCCAAGCAGTACCTGCACGCGATTGAACTCCTCTTCAGTAATCATCGGGTCATGGCTTCCGGTGTACCAGTTACCGCTGCCTTTCGGATACTCAAACCAGCCGTAGTAGAAGGGGTCGGCGAAGAGGCGGTAAATGGCGCTTGCTGCGAGCGGCTTGTCTCCCAGTTTCCTCATCAGACGCGTTCGGAAGCCCCAATCGTTGTTGGCGGTCCGGAGAACCTGCGGCGCGGTGTACTGCCCCGTAAGCATGAGATCCCACATGCGGCGAATGAGGGGAAAGCGCTCCGGGTCTTTGACCACATCCTTTTCACCCTTCTCTTTGCTTGTGTTGTTCAAGTATCCGAGCGGCGCGATGCCCGGGTACCATCCCTTTTCAACTTTCGTGCGGAGGCCTCGCTTCACATTCCGGCTCAAATCATCGATGTATTTTTGGGCCATGCCAAACTCGATGTACATCAAAATTGTGTTGTCCTCGGCCTGGCTGAAGCTCTGCGTCGGCGTGATGATCTCGAGTCCGTGCTGCTTGATTGCCCAGATAATGGCGCCACCGTCTATCGGATTGCGAGCCAACCGGTCGAGCTTCCAGCAGATGATTCCCTTGGCTTCTCCGCGATAGATGCGCTCTATCATGTCGTTGAAAATCGTCCTACCGGGGGCTTTCGCGGTGCGCGATTCGGTGAGCAAGCCCGCGACCGTCAACCCGCGCGCGGTCGCCAACCGCTGCAATTCGGCGGTCTGGGACTGAATGGAAAGCACCTGGCGGTCTTCGGCCTCGGTGGACTTGCGGCAATAGATGAAGTAGCGGGGCATGGAAGTGGGAACTGCGCGGGGGACGCTCCTATCCTAGCGTACCTGTCCGTCGGTGTGAGTACCCCCTGGGGATGTGGAAAAGTCGGCGGGAGTGCTTTGATGTCCGGTTTGCTGTGAGAGAATCCAGAAGAACCTCAACAACCGAAGGCCGGCGTGTTCGGCTTGGACATCAGAAAGTCGCTCACCGAACTCGGCTTCGTAGATTTCCTTGAATTCACGGATCGCCTCTTGGCTCAACCTCATCGCCCTACTGTGCAGGACTGGATGAGGTCGGAAAGGCAGGTTTCCCTGCTTGCAAAGGCAACCATGAACACCCTCCTGGGGAAACCCGATAAGAAACGCTACCAAACGGCGTCAAGGGGGTGGGGTTCGTCATCCGCGCGGGACGGTGGGGCTGACTTCGGGCCGGGGGGGAGGGGGGCGGCGCGAAGTCTGCGGCCCGCGCCATTTGTTTCGCCACATTCTTGACCTGATGTAAAATGAGTCACGAGGCCGAGTCGGTGAAGCTCGGTTTTTTTCTGGCGCTCTTGCGCCATTCGGCAAGAAAGCCAGCCGTGCCACTCATTACCAGTTACCCTAGTGTGGGGCAGTGAACTCACACTGAGTTTTTTCCCCACCATGCCATCACTCCCGAATTACTTGCGCATGCACCGGCGACAAGTCGGATTCTCTCAAGACGAAATCGCGTTTCTTTTAGGCGCAATGTCGGGTTCGAAAACCTGCCGGTATGAACGAAGGAGTCGATTGCCCCCGCTCAAGACCGCGCTCGCATTGGAAATCATTTTCCAGGCGTCGGCTCGCGAGCTTTTCCCCGGCGTGTTCCGCGAGGCGGAGATAGCGGTCAAGGAACGGGCGAGTGGATTGATGCGCTCGCTCATGCGGCGCGAGGAAACGAAGGTGAATGCGCGGAAGGTCGAGGGACTCCAAAGGATTCTGTCAGTCGTAAAGGAGAATGACAAATGACCGGAGAGATCGGCGCGTTTTGGCCATCAACCCTTCGTCGAGGGGTTTCGGTTTCGCGCTCCTGGAAGGACCGAACCGCTTGATTGATTGGGGAACCCGGTCGGCGCGGAAAGATAAAGAGCGGGAGTGTTTGAGGAGATTCGGCAAACTGATCGAGGAGTATCAACCGGAATTGGTGGTTGTTGAGAATTGCGCCGCCAAAGGATCGCGGCGCTGCGCCCGCATTCGCGAGCTTATTGATGCCATGGCGAAAGCGGCTACCTCGCGAACGATCCGTGTGCGCCGGATCACCCGACAAGAAGTGAAACGAGACATCGGCGGGACGTGCAAGCACGAGGTTGTCCAGTCGCGTCGCGAAGCATTTCCCCGAGCTTCGGCCGATTCTCCCACCGCCGCGTCGGGTTTGGGAAAGCGAGGCCCATTCAATGGCGGTGTTTGATGCAGTGGCACTTGGTCTAGTGTTGTTCAAGTGCATTGCAGACAATGCGCGATGCGGTAATCAATCGGAACTGGTCGCTCCCAGATGATCTTTGAAATAGCCGTAAAATGCGCGCATCGGCATGTTGACATCGGCGAATGTAAGCAGGTTTTTCAGGGAATTAAGATTTGGAAAAGTAGCGACGGCACCCTCGTCCTTGAGAGTGGCTGGTGGAAGTGTAGATGGACCTGTAACCGCGAAGCAATCGAGGTTCGCCGAGACGGCGGATTGGATTCCGAGTGGAGCGTTTTCGATGACACAACAGTCCTCTTTTTGCAGAGCGAGTTTTTTGACTGCAAGCTCGTATGGTTGTGGAGACGGTTTGCCTTGCATTGTGGCGTTGCCGTCAATAATCACCGAGAATCTTTTGAGGAATGTGGCATTGCCGCGAAAATTTTCGCTCAAGGTCCGTGAGCCGGTGACGAGAGCCAGCTTGACTCCACGCTTGGCGAGCAAGTCAAGAAGTTCTAGAGCGCCAGGCAAGAACTGGACGCGAAAGAGCAACTGGTGCTTTCGCTTCACATTATCGAGAATCTTTTGGACAGCTTTATCGTTTGGAGGCTGCTTCCCAGCTTTGCGGAAAGCCTGCTTGATGGTGTTTTCCATCTTCTCCCCCTCATGTAGATAAACGAAGTCGCGCTCCATGAGTATGCCGTACGGTTTGAGCGTGGATTGATATGCTTCAAGGTAAAAGCCCATACTGTCGATGAGGAGGCCATCGAGGTCAAAGATTACAGCGCGCGGTTTGGTGAGGTTGTGCCAAGTCTCATTAAACCTGCTCTGGAAACCCTCAAAAATGTCTTTCTGTGGCTTAGCTTCATCCGACACTTGAAGCAAGGAGTTGTCTTCGCTTCCGACATAATCGTATTCTGGCGAAAACCCGTGTTTCCACTTGTAGAGCCCGACAAGTCCCTGAGAGTTGCCGTTTCCGCGCGAATGAAAAAGGAAAGCGCGCAAGATTGGAGAGGTGTCGTAGAATCGAATGTTAAACATCACCTTCCGATTCCGATGCATGACGGATGTGAACGAGCCAATAGATTGCTGCAATTTATGTTCGCGGGTACGGCCTTCGCAAGGATGCCGGACCAGCAGGCGGAATTGTATTTCGTCAGGTAGGCTGTAAAGTTGATCTTTGACGGAGGTTGGGATCGTCTCTCCAGTATAGAGGTAGAGGTCGACGCGTTTGCTCTTCGCGAAAAGATTGTACTTCTGGATGAAATCGTACACAGTGGATGCAGGAATTGCCGTCAGGCCTTTAGATTCGCCACTGTCTCCGTTTGGCTCGCGCAGTTCCAGTACGAGATCGTCGGGAGTGACAAGGATACCTCTCTTTTTGAAGACCTCTGTCTGTGTAATTCTATTTGCGAATAACTTCACCGTGTCATACTGAACCTGGCGAAGTCCCTCGAGTTTTTGAATTGTTCGCAGCGGCAACTTGATAAGTTCTGCCAATTCTTCCTGTCCCAAGCGCAGGTCATTTCGGATAGCCGCGATCTTTTTGCTGTTTGGATAAACTGGGTTTAGAGAGGGCATTCGCGATTCGTACCGAGGACTAACTCTGTACGCAAGTTTGGAATACCACGCACGGAATGTCAGATCGAGCGGGTGTTATGCGGGTCATCGTGCGGGTTCAGAGTCCCCGCAATGCGGGTTGCGGTCGGGGACAAAGAAGGGGACTTATCGTAGAGTCGGCACACTGCGGTAAGGAAAAACCCGCTGCTGAAACAGCGGGCAAAGTCGGGAAGACCCGACTTTTCCGAGACGCAGAGAAAGAGATAATGAGAAGAATTCTCCAACGCCCCGTTGAGGGCAGGGTAACACCTAGCGGCGCTAGGCGTCAACCTTTCGGCATCACTGCACCACAAATCCCACGCACGGCACAAGAGGGGCGGTCATTTCAGTGCGGTGGAGCGACGCGGCTTCGGATCTTAGCGAGGATAGAGAAGGTCATAACATCAACAAAACCCACTAAACCAACCAACTCAAACCCATGCCAACAAAACAAGAACTGATCACCGAAATCGGCGAAGATATCCGATTGACAAGGGCAAATTTGGAAATCCTCCAAAAGGCCAAGAGAACCTGCAGCTGCGAATATTACGGAAGGCGGCACTACCACGAACTCGTTTTCAGTGATGTCGAGTCCGGCAATGAGTACTCCGAAACAAGCGAGGTTAGACATCGGAAATTCCTGGAGCGACTAGGCCGCGACCTGCGATGGCTCAAAGACCGAATGAAGAGGATTAAGAGAAAGAGAGCGAACGGTCGGCGTGAAAGTACAGCGAAGGCGGAAACTGTGAGGTTATTATGAGTGAGAATTTCAATAAGGAAGGGCAGATCTCGAATGAGGCACAAAAGCAATTGCCGGGCGCTTTCCAACCGAGCGATGAATTCTATCGGGTGGTTTCCAAGAAGGCCCCGGTGCTTCCGCTGGACGAGAAATTCATTCAGGCGAACGCTCGGGTTTCGACTCGACGCTTTTTCTGGGGTTCCATCAAGTGTAACTATTAGCAATGTTGCGCTTGGGTTTGCGGGAGTCAAAGAACCGTTTTCGCTCTCGTTCACAGGTGTGAACACAAACGGATCGCCAGTATTGCAACTCACCGGGGCTTCTGGTTTCCATTACGCCTTAGAAACCTCCACGAACCTTACGGACTGGACAACGGTGGCGGTACTCGTAAATACAAATGGTGTGGTCCGCTTCGTTGATGTGAGCACGGACAAGTCAACGGCACCGCGATTTTATAGGGCAGTTGCGCCATAGTTTTCACCGATATTCAGCGAACGCGCTGTTGCGGAGACTTTTTGTTGCTGATTAATGCGCCAATCAAGGAGCCACACACAAACCAACCGATTATACTTGCGACGGGCATGAGCACGAATGGCAGTTGGTAGTGGAAGATGGGGTTTAGCTTATCGAACAAAACTGCAAATGGAAGGAGGGGGCTGAAATGGAGAAAGGGAAGACAGAGAAAGCTACCGGGAGCAGTATCCACTAGTGTACACGAATAAAACAAGGCAACCGAGATAGTTGTAATTCCTCCCCCAATTAGGCCGCCACGAAACCAATATGGTTGCTTCCTCCAGATTGTCATGAACTGATTGTACCATGCTACCAATGAGAACGCCGAGGAGAGGGGCAATGGACTTTTGACAATGCCTATAACGGCAAACGGCCCACTCTGCCAATGATACTCGAGAGAACTATCCTGTAAGGCATGAGAACTCCAACATCGGACGAGCAAAGGAGTCCCGAACTCCTCTTGCTGTTTGCGGAAGAGTGGATAGTTGAGCCGCTCCAGCGGACGATTATCGCCGAGGCCAAGAAACTGGAAAGCAAGTTTGTCCACCTGCGGCCGGGGGTGAAGGCGGACGCGGAAGAATTGCAGGAAGGCATCCGCGACCGCCTCGACAAAATCGAGACATCACTGGAAATCATCGCGCGGGAAATGGCGCGGAAAGCCGGAAATGACGGAGGAATGGGAGAAGCGGAGAAGCGGTGGAACAGATAATGTGTGATGGCCGGCACTGACCCTGTTCAACCATGCAACTCTTGCTTGTGGACAGTTATCGGCTAACTAGTCGGAAGAAATTTGGTGTGGCGGGAATTTCCAGTTGGACATGATATTCATTATTGGTCTTTGTCGGATTGCTGGTCACATCGACCATGGATTACGCCGGCATATGGCCGGGGATTTGGGCGAAGTGAACGATTTGCCGATTCACTACCGTACTTCTGCCTCAGGATTATTGACGGTATTCAACACACATCCTCGGTTCAAAAAGCCGACTTAGCGGGAACTTCTGTTAGGTAAGATTATACCTCCTACTCCTGTCTTAACCGGTAAAAACCATTTCTCTTTGTCATTGGAATATTGACGCTCCGGTTGCCGTTAACCACACGCACCGGAAAGACAACTGGTCTCCAATCTGAACTCAGTAAACTTTCTGCCACTTCCAAAACGAAACCACTCACGGAGCCAGGCCATGTTAGTTCAACATCGCCACCAGACGATTTGACCTTCAGCGACGGAGCAGTCACCATGATCGAGAACTGCGTAACACTTGATAGCCCAGTGCCATACGTTACCGTAATCGTGATCCTTGCGGTTCCGACCGCATTCTGAATCGGCACAATAACCACTATTCGGTTATTGTCGTTGCCCCCGAAAAGAATATGCGAGCTCCGTACCAAGTTCTCATTCGAAGAATGACCAACAAAACTGAGGCTGCTCACGGGGCCATCAGGATCGTTCGCCATAAACGCAACTTGAACGACACTTCCCACGACCATTGATTGATCGGGAATCTTGGATATCTGCGGTGCTGTCACCAATGGAGCCGGATTCACCGTGAATATGAAAGAGGTGCTTGCGGTTTGAGAATGTTCATCCGTCACTGTTAAGGTTATTGTGGCGTTTCCAACTTCCTTTGGCTTAGGTACAAGAACCACTGTTCGATTCAGTCCAAATCCTCCCAAGACAATGTCTTCATTTTTAATCACTCTAACATCAGATGAACTTCCTGAAACAGTCAAATCTTCAGCTCGAGTTTCTGCGTCCTCTATTGAAAAATGAATAACCGCTGTTCGAACTCCTTGAGTCGTCACTTGGTCATTTATCTTCGAAATCATGGGCGCCGTTCGTTTGGGTGCGGCAACCTTAATGTTTACAGACCCGTCCAGGAATTTGGTAAACAACTCATTCCCATTACTTGGCAGGGTCCGTCGAATTACCGGTGTGTCTCCAAACGATATCGGCAGCTCCGTGGTGTTCGTCACTGACGATGATACGCGCAAATTCAGCCACAAGGTCACATTCGTGCCTGCCGGAAACGCGCTATTAGCTGGAGCTGTTACTGTCACACCCACGATCCCTTTTGCCACTCCAGAATTGTCTATTTGCAGTGTCGCTGGCACCACGCTCGAACCCTGATCAAGCGACACAAGGACCAAATGACTCGGATTGAAAATCACGCTGAACATCCATGTGTTCTCAACACCCGTACCGACCAATTCTATGGGCAGCGTAACTTGGTCACCAGCTGAGCCATTCGCTTTTCCAACTTGCACCAATCGGTTCGCGGAAATCAACATTCCGAAGATTGCCTCCGTCTCTCGATCCGTAAACCCATAGAGGTGCGCTTCCATAAGCATGATTCTACTGATCACCTCCCGTTCTTTCTGTGTAAGCGGGCTAGGGGCGGCGATCCGCCAGAGAATCGCCACCTTGAATAGTTCAATTGCGGCGATTTGTTCTTGGGTCAGTTTCTCTTGGCCTAGTGCTTGCGCATGACTTATGACTGGTGGCTCTAGCAGCGAAACCTTGGCGAGGACTGTGAGCACTGCCGGATTGCTTACAACTTCCCCGGCGTGATTGGTAATCAGGACCGTATAGCGGCCTGAGTCCGATTCCTGCACATTATTGAGCGTGAGGGTAGCCGACCGTGTTCCTGGAATCGGTGCTCCGTTGAACCGCCACTCGTAGCTCAGTGGGGCAGTGCCATCCGCTGCGACGGAGAATGTGACATTAACTCCGGCAATTACGGTTTGGGTTTTGGGCTGCAAAGTAATGGTTGGAGGAGTCACAGAAGTCGGAGGTTGGGTCGGAGGTGATATGGGCGTTGGAACCGTCGGGCATGGGATCGGCGTCCCATTGGGATCAAGCTGACTACCGAACCAGACAAAATAGAATCTCCGGGTTTCGTCCGCTCCGACACCCATGGCCCGAAATGTGATTTCCGACCAAGCACCTTGGCTTAGGATCACCGCGTTGTGGCCTGGGCTGCTCTTCCAACCAGCTAGCGCGGCGGCGACATCGGGATAGCCTGCGGCAGCGATCTCGTAGCCGTTGCCAGTGTAAACACTCGATGTGATTTCAGCCGGTTTGTTCCACATGCAGGCAGCCTGGGCATGGTCGGATGTGTAGCAGCATGTCGTAAAAGTTGTGTCCGGCATTGGGTACCAGCTATGCAAATTGCAAATCGGATCGGCACCGAATTTCCCACTGACATCCACGGCGTAGAGCATGTTGCGGATATGCCATTGCGCAACTGCAGTCAGCGAGTGGGAAAGCGCAATTGGAGCTTTCCCATTGTTCACGCGATAATCGTTGATCATCTGCGCCAATCGGACCTCAGCGTTGTTCAAACACACTGGAGGTTCCGCAGCGAACCCGCCAAGCACCGCGCGGAGAAAGAGGACGGCAAGCGCAAATCGGGCACAGAGGTGATGGGAAATGTTGGCGATCGTGTTCATTGAGATTCCTTTCTTGAACAGCCGTCAAGCCACGGAAGCCGAAAAGGGGCGCGAACCAAGCGCACTCCTGATAGAGGCACCGCGAAGCGCCCGCGCAGAGAATACGCCAAGCCGCGCCCGATGGGCGCGCGCTCTGGGCGGTCTCTGCGGCAGAGAAAATTCGCGGTTTTCTATCACGGACTGGAGCCGAAGCCGCACAAAGTTAGCTGAAAAACCAACGGTTCTTTTAGCAATGGATTGCTACCACGCAAGGAGAATTCTCGGTGACCGTTAGGATTGCCCCGCATGGGGCGAAGACCGAACACCCGCCGCGATCCGTATGGGGCCTGGCTCCATTACCTCCGAACATCCAAAAAACTGACCCAGCAGGAGCTCTCGGATTTGACCGGGGTGCCGCAGCGGACGATTGCCTACTGGGAGCGCTCTGGCAAACTCGCCGGCCGTGATGTCCTTTTCAAACTGGCGCGTGCCCTTGGCGTGTCGGTCTCGCATCTCCTGCGCGTCAAGGCAACGAGAGTTGCGAGGTCCAAGGAAACTGAGTGAAACGCAGCCAACCGACGCGCTGTGGACAACATGCTGCAAATGGTAAGTGAATGTGTCTTTGCTGTGTGAGCCCTTGGACTATACTGCGCTATGTTATGATGTATCCGTGAGTTCTAGTTCAGCGCAAGGGACGGACTGACGGCGCCAAGATCGCTTCGCTTGAAGTGGTTGTAGATTGCTCTGACCATTCGCCGCTTTTTGCCCTCGTCGGTTCTGGCTTTATCCCTTTGCGAGAGCCAGATTGTATGTTCAGCGTTTGTTGCCTCGGCGCTTCGCGCCTCGGCAGGCAGATTGTATAGTATTTGCCAAGATTTTTTAGGTTCAATCGCCACCTTTTGCGAAAGCAAAACGCGGTTCGCTCCGCCAGAGGCGGAGATAAACGAAGTTTATGAGCCAATCTTTTTTATTCCACCGAAGGCGGAAAGCAAAGCGATAATTTTTAGCCCAAAAGCGATATGAAATATTTTTTATACATTAGAAAATCCACCGATGAAGACGACAGACAAGTCTTGTCGCTGGAAGCGCAGGAAACGGAATTGAAAGAATTTGCCTTGCGGGAAAACCTTTTTATCACCGCGACTTTCAGAGAATCGCAGACCGCCAAAGAGCCGGGCAGACCGATTTTCAACGATATGCTCAAACGAATGGAAAGCGGCGAGGCCGAGGGGATTTTAGCGTGGCACCCCGACAGATTGGCGAGAAACAGCATTGACGGCGGACGGGTTATTTTCTTGATTGATACCGGAAAAATCAAAGCGCTAAAATCCCCGACATTTTGGTTTGAGCCGACCCCGCAAGGCAAATTCATGCTCAATATCGCTTTTGGGCAGTCCAAATACTTTGTGGATAATCTTTCAGAGAATACTAAACGAGGATTGCGTCAAAAATTGCGCCGAGGCGAATTGCCCGGCTATGCTCCGCTCGGATATTTGAACGACTTACTAAAGCACACAATGTATAAAGACCCTGAGCGTTTTCGCCTCGTCCGCAAACTTTTTGAACTTTACGCAACCGGCAATTATTCTCTGAAGGATTTGCGGAAGTTGATAACTTCCGCCGGCTTGTTGAGCCGCAAAGGTAATATGCTTTCCGTCTCCAATATCCAAAGCATACTTTCCAATTCATTTTATTACGGAGTTTTTAAATACAACGGCGAAATGTATGACGGAAAGCACGAGCCAATGATTCCAAAGAAACTTTTTGAAGCGTGCCAAAAAGTAATGACGGATCGTTCGCGACCGAAAAAACCCAGTCAAAAAGAATATCCGTTCAGAAATATGCTCGTTTGCGGAGAGTGCGGTTGCGCCATAACTTCCGAAACGCAAAAAGGACATATCTATTATCGTTGCACCAAAAAGCGAGATAAAAAATGTTCGCAAAAATATATCCGCGAGGAAGTTTTGGCGCAGGAAGTCGCAAACGAGCTTCAAAAAGTTTCTTTGTCT
>Ga0233425_10001383_pt1 | contig 54839 bp, 46 predicted proteins | sample Watercolumn_Towu_2_FD_181712 | JGI IMG/M metagenome (GOLD analysis project Ga0233425, IMG submission 181712) | Freshwater microbial communities from Lake Towuti, South Sulawesi, Indonesia - Watercolumn_Towuti2014_140_MG | ecosystem: Environmental > Aquatic > Freshwater > Lake | place... | reverse complement strand
TGCGGCAAGGTGTCCCCACTTGTCCATCCTTTGAAAGTCGTGTCCCGGAAGCGCGCATTGTAGATTTTTCGGGGCCCCCCGTGCGCGCAGCGGAGCGGCCGCCGGGAAAACTGTCTGAGCGCCGCAGGCGCGAGTTTTTTCCCGGCAGCGCAGCGAGCAGCTACAGGGTCGAAAAATGTACAGCGCGCTGCGGGAGCATGATTTTCAAACATCCGATTCACTCCTCCGAGCCGAGATAGGCCTTCTTGACCTCGTCGCTCTCCATGACCTCGGAGGCGGACCCGTCGGCGATCTTCCGGCCGTAGTTTAAAACCATGATCCGGTCGGCGATGCGAAACAGCTCCTTGAGGCGGTGCTCGATCATGATGATCGTTTTACCGGCCATCCTCAATTTTTCGATCACGGGTACGACGCTCGCCACCTCGGCCAGGCTCATGCCGGAAAAGAGTTCATCCAGGATCAGAAGGTGCGGCGAAAGGGCAATCGCCTTGGCCAGCTCCAGCCGCTTGAGATATCCCTGGGGGAGCGTTCCCGCGGGTTTATAGGCGACGTTGGCGTCCCTTTCAAAACCTACCTCTTCGAGCAGGTCCAGGGCTACGGCATTACGATCCCCGTATCTGCCCCCAGCCATTTGGCGGACCCGGGGGGAGTAAAGGGGGATGATCATGTTTTTATAGGCTGGCAGCTGATAAAAGGGGCGGACCATCTGAAAGGTACGGGAGATCCCCATGCCGACAATGTTGTGGGGAGCGGTGTGGGTGATGTCCCGTCCGTTGTATAGGATTCGTCCGGACGTGGGCTTTATAAAACCGGAGATGAGATTGACCAGGGTGGTCTTGCCGGAGCCGTTGGGTCCGATGACCCCCACCAGTTCGCCGCTGCGCACCTCACAGCTCAAACGGTCGACCGCCGCCACTCTCCCGAAGAGTTTTGATACATTCTCTACCTGCAACATGGCCGGCACGTTCATTGGTCTATCTCGACCCATCTTTCCATCTGATGGTATTTGCGCTGAATATAGTCAAACAGCCCCTCGGGGATGGCCACAGTAAAAACCACCAGAAACAATCCGTACATCACGATGCGCAGCCCGCCGATGCCCCGCAGGGCCTCCGACATCGGCACCAGGATCACCGCCCCCAGGGTGGCCCCGGCAAATGTTCCCCCTCCCCCCACCACGGCAGCGGCCATGGGAAGGATGGAGTAGTCGAGGGCAAAAACCGGCATGCCCACAAACATATACACATGCGTCATGAAGGCGCCCGCGAAGGCGCCGATGGTGCTGGCGATGAAAAGGGCCTGGGTTTTGAACCAGTAGATGTTGATGCCGGCGTTTGTGACCGAGCGGTCGTTGTCGCGGATCCCTTTGAGCACCAGGCCGTAATCCGTTTCCATCAGTCTCCGGAGTCCGAAAAGGACGCCCAGAAGCACCACCGTCACCAGATAGATCTCCACCCGGGTGGAGGGCAGCGGCGTCATGCCGCTGAGCCCCTCGGTGCCGCCGAATATTTTTGTCGCCTCGATGATCCGCACCAGCATTAAAGGGACGATGAGCGTAACCATGGAAAAGTAAATTCCCCGCAGGCGCAGGACCGGCCTCAGAATAAGGGTGCAGATCGCCCCGCCCGATACCGTTGCGATCGGAATGGTGATCCAGGGAGGCATCCCGAAATAGATGTTGAGGATGCCCGAGACATAGGCGCCCATGCCGAAAAACAGGGCCTGCCCCAGCGAAATGATGCCGGTCTGGGCCAGCATGTCCCAACTGATGGCCAGCAGCGCAAACACGGCCACCGAAATCATCACCTTCTGCCAATAGGGGCCCAGGAAAAACGGCAGCAGAAGGAAAGCCGCCGCCGGCAGCAGCCGCGGGCCCGCCAGATAGAGCATCTCGCGCCAGGACACGAGGGCATAAACGTCCTCGGAGCGGACTTTGATCCCCCTGTCGATCCGTTCCCTCCGTTTTTTCACGTCCTAAATCCTCTCTTCCAGTTCTTTCTGATGACCGAACAGACCGGAAGGCTTGATCGCCAGCACCAGGAGGATGGCCGCCAGGCTGACGATCATGGTCCAGTGCGAACCGATATAGGTGTCGGTGAACCGTTCCGCGAAACCGATGATGATACCGGCCACGATCACACCGCCGGTCGAACCCAGGCCTCCGATGATGCACACGGCCAGGGCTTTGATCAGCACATCATACCCCTCGTCCGGGGCGATGCTTCCCAGGGGAATGACGATGGTGGCGGCGATGGCGGCCAAACCGGCGCCGAAAGAGACGCTCAGCGTGGCGATCCGGTCGGAATCGATGCCGAATGTCAATGCGGTGCGTTCGTCCTGGGCGATGCCTCGAAAGGCCAGACCCGTCGAGGTGAAATGGGTGAAGAGCCACAGCCCCAGAACCAGCGCCAGCGCGATCAGAACGATGACGATCCGCTGGATATCCACATATGCGCCCGCGATCATGACACTCTCATTCCAGAAGACCGGCAGGGTGTATTCGAACCCCACAAGCCCCAGGTAGCGAAACACCTCCAGGATCGAAAGGCCGATGCCGAAGGTGGCGATCACTTCGGAAAGCGCCTGCCCCCGGACACGCAGCAGAACAAAACGGTACATCAGTGCGCCAGATATCATGGCAAAGACGATCGAGAGGGCCGCCGATGCCCAGAAGGGCAGGTGCAGCAGGTTGAGCATCGTCCAGCTCAGGTAGGCCGACATGACATACAGCGCTCCGTAGGCGAAGTTGGCCACCCCGCTGATGCCGAAGGTCAGATTAAACCCGAGGGCCAGCAAAATGAGTATCGAACTGTTGATCAGGGCAAAAACCAGCGTCCCTGCAAACATACGCCACTCCCACCCCCGTATCAAGTACGGGGCAGGCTCTGACCCTCCCCCGTCAAGGGGGAGGGTGTTAGGACCTCTTACGAGGTTGTTATTGCTGGATTACTTCAAGGATTTCAGCCCTGCGGGCAGTTGGATCGCGCTCTCTGCCAACGAATCCGGAAACACGACGACGCGTTTGCCGCCATCGGTCCATTGCGAAACCACCGACACGCTCGTTTCGGCCGGATCGAATCCGTAAACCGCCTGGTGGCCCTCATCATAGCGTATGCGCCCCATCACCCCCCGCCGGTCGGTTTTCTCCAGACCCGCCACGATGGCATCCGAATCCAGGCTGCCGGCCCGCTCGATGGCCTCCTTCAGGATATAGACCGATTCGTAGGAAGGCGCGGGACCGTGACCGGCCTGGATCTCCTGACCGAATTTCTTTTGATATTTGTTCATGAATTCGGTGGAAACGGGAAGCTTGCTGGCGCCCATCGCGCTGCCCAGCTCAAAGGTGGTGTTCAGTACGCCGCCGATTTTGCCTTCAAAGGTCTTCCAGGCTTCGGTGCCTGCCAGGGGTGAAATGAAACCGGCCATGAGGGCGGGAATCTTCATCGTGTTCCACTGTTTTACAAGCGTACCGCTCTGGGGCATGTCGAAGACCGGCATGATCACCTGGGCTCCCTGAGAGCGGGCTTTCATCAGGGCCGAGGAGAAATCGGAAGTCCCGGTGGGATAACTCTCCATTCCCAGCACGGTCCATCCGCTTTTGTCGAAATAGAGGCTCTTCACCAGATCGGCGGTGGCGCGCGCCCAGGCCACATCCTGGGTCATCACATAGACCTTGTTAAACCCGAACTGCTTGTTGATCGCCCCCATGGTCCCTGAAAGGAACTTGACCAGATGCACGGCGTTCAGACAGGTCCGGAAGACATACTTGTACTTTTGCGGCTCGTCCTTGATCTTCTTCTCCGAGCCCGGCGCCATCGCGATCGTTCCCAGGAGCGGGACCTTGTACTTGGCGATGATGTCCATCCCCGCGATCAGCGCCTCGGAACGGAAGGGGCCGACCATGAGCGCGGTGGGCTTTTTCTCCAGGATGATCTTTTCCAGCCCAAGCAGCGCTTCGGGCACCGGAACGCCCGGAGCCGCATCCCTCAGATCGATCGATTCGACTTTAAACTGCCTGGCTGCCGCACCCACTTTCACGCCGCCGGCGGCGTTGATCTCATCCACCGCCATCTGAACCGCTTTCATGGATTCCCTGCCTTCAAGAAAACCCAGGGATGTCGCCACCCCGATGACAATGGGTTCGGCCGCCCGCAGGTTCGGTGCGGTCCAAGACCACAGGCACATCATCGCCAGCACGATACAAACGACCAATCGTTTTCTTTCCATTTCCCCCTCCTTTGTGTATTCCTGAATGTTGAAAATCCCTGACAGTGAAATGATTTAACGCTTTTTTACCATCACGCCGCGTGGACCTCGAACCCTTTGCAGCGGGCTTGAAGTCCGATATGGACCCGCGTCGCGAAGAGCAGATATTGGAGAAATGACGGATGAATGTCAAGAAATTTATTCTTCTTGACAAAAGACATCATAGCTGTATTATAGCTCCAGCCTTCAAATCAACCGCATCGTACGTCATCACTCTAAGGAGGAGACCCATGGCCGATCTTCGCTGGATTCCAAGAGAGTCAGGAGACAAGAATCATTACCTCTGGGGAGAAGAGCACTTTGGAGGGGAGGCGCCCTCCGTCATTTTTGAAAAGAGACCGATCCTGGACCCGGAAGGGAAGGCCGTGGAAGGGCTCTACTCCGCCTGGATCACTCTCAACAATCCCAAACAGTTCAACTCCTACACCACGGGCATGGTAAAGGGCGTTATCGCCGGATTCCAAAGGGCGTCGGCGGACACTTCGGTCGTGGCCGCCGTTTTTACCGCCGCGGGCGACAAGGCCTTCTGCACCGGCGGAAACACCAAGGAATACGCCGAATACTATTCGGGCCGGCCCAATGAATACGGCCTCTACATGGACCTCTTCAACGCCATGGTGGACGGCATCCTGGGCTGCAAAAAACCCACGATTTGCCGGGTGAACGGCATGCGGGTGGCGGGCGGACAGGAAATCGGCATGGCCTGCGATCTGACGATCGCCAGCGATCTGGCAATTTTTGGCCAGGCCGGCCCCCGTCATGGCTCCGCGCCGGACGGAGGCAGTACCGATTTTCTCCCCTGGATGCTGCCCATGGAGCTGGCGATATGGAACTGCGTCTCCTGCGAGATGTGGAGCGCTTATAAGATGAAAAGACTGGGTCTGATTTCCAAATGCCTGCCGGTCATCCGGGAGGCGGGAAAATGGGTTCGCAACCCCGGCGTCGTTACAGACCGTTATGTGGAGGACGGGGAGATCGTTTACGGCGAGTTCAAAACCGGCGACGAGGCGAAAAAGGCCCGCGAAGTCATCGGCAACGCAAAAACGGATTTCACCCTGGTGGACGCCGAGGTCAACAAAATACTGTGGACGTTCACGAACCTCTTCCCCGGCTGCCTGATCAAAAGCACCGAGGGGATGCGCCTGAAGAAGAAATTCTTCTGGGACCAGGCCAAGGTCATCAACCGGCACTGGCTGGCGGCCAACATGGCCACCGAGGCGAATCTCGGCTTCAACGCATTCAATACCAAGAAGATCACGGGGAAGGATACGATCGATTTCATCGCCTATCGCCGCCTTCAGGCAGAGGGTGCGGCGTTCGATACGGATTTCATGGCCGCTGTGCTTCCCGGCCCAAAGGAAGATTAGGAAAGGTCAATCTATTTGGACGGCTTCGTAAAAAGGCCGCAGGCAAGGCGCGCGAATCATGAGGAGTAAGGCATACTTTGGCGTACGCCGCAACGACGAAAGATGAAGCGCAACGCGGCATCCGGCCTTTTTACGAAGCCGTCAGGGAGGAATGGATATGTCATATCAGCACATCAAAACGGACCATGCAGATGGTATGGCGCGGATTACACTGGCGCGTCCCAAGCACAACGTCCTCAATATCGAAATGATGAAGGAGCTCAGCGCGGCCCTATCCGCCTGCGCAGCGGATGAAGGCCTCAAATGCGCGGTCCTCGCCGGCGAGGGACCGAGCTGGTGCGCCGGCGTCGATGTGGGAGAGCACCGTCCCGAAATGGTTGCGGAGATGATGGCTGCCTTCAACGGCATCTTTGAAACCATGGAGAAGATCGACGTGCCGCTGATCGCCGCCGTGCACGGCGCCTGCCTGGGGGGGGGCATGGAGCTGGCCATAGCCTGCGATATCATCGTCGCCTCATCCAGGGCCACCTTCGGCCAGCCGGAGATACGTCTTGGATTTTTCCCTCCTTATGCAGCCATTCGCCTGCCGCAGCTTGTGGGGACCGCCCGGACCGTCGAGATCTGCGCAACAGGCAGGACCTATTCCGCCGACGAGGCCAAGGCCATGGGGATGATCAGCCAGGTCGCGGGGGAGGAGGCCTTCGGTGAGGCGGTGCAGGGCGTTGTGGGCAGCCTGCTTGCGAGCAGCCCGCTCATTATCCGGCTGAGCAAGCGCGCCGTGAAAAAGCATCTCGGCATGGCCTTTCCCGAGGCATTGGCGGGCGTCACCGACCTGTTCCTCAATCGGCTCATGAAGACGGAGGATACGCTCGAAGGGATCAACAGCTTCAGCGAAAAGCGCAAACCGGACTGGAAGAACAGATAGGTCCGCAATCATGCCCCGTTTGTGACAGGACAGCCGGGATCCGATATTTCTGCCTTAGTGCACATTGTCCGACATGAGGGTCATCCCATCGTCTGCATCTGCAGACCGTGTCTGTATCGAAGGAGGCCAAATGAATAAAATCAGCAAGATCGGCGTTGTAGGCGCCGGCAACATGGGCAGCGGCATTGCCCAGAAGCTCGCCCAGGAAGGCCTCGATGTCGTCATGGTCGATACCGGGGAAGCATTGGTCAAGCAAGGCATGGACAATATCCAACGGCTGCTCCAGGAAGGGGTGGAAAGGAAGATCTTCCGTCCTGACGACCTCGGCCGCATCATATCGCGTATCACCGGAACCACCGACCTTCGGGCGCTGGCGGATGCCGATCTGGTGATCGAAGCGGTCTTTGAGGACAAGGGCGTCAAGACCGATCTCTTTAAAAAATTAGACGGCATCTGCGTGGAGAAAACCATTTTTGCGACGAATACATCGAGTTTCTATGTCCGTGAATTTGCCGATGTCACCTCGAGACCGGACCGGGTTATCGGCCTCCATTATTTCTATCATCCCGCCAAAAACCGCCTGTTGGAGGTGATCCCCCAGGAAAAAACATCAGCACAGACCATCGACCGAGCCATGCTTGCCGCCAAGCTGCACGGTAAGACCGCCATCCTGGTGAAGGACGCACCCGGTTTTGCCGTCAACCGTTTCTTTGTCCCCTTCCTGAACGAAGCCGCCCGGATGCTGGAGGAAGGGCTGGCCGGCATCCCCACTATCGAGGAGGCGGCGAAACGGGCCTTCCGGATCGGCATGGGGCCCTTTGAGCTGATGAATGTGACGCGCCTCCCGATCACCTACCATTCGACGGTCACCCTGAGCAATGAACTGGGCCCCTTTTACGCAACCGCCGAGATCATGAAATCGCAAATGGCGAAAACACCCACCGACTGGGATCTTTCGGGCGAAGTGCAGGAAGAGAAAATCGCCGCCGTCATGGATCGCTTTTACGGCGTCTGTCTCGGCGTGGCCGCCGCGCTGGTCGATGAGGGGGTGGCTACGATCGAGGATACCGACCGGGGAGCGAAGGTCGGCCTTCGGTGGGCGCTTGGGCCGTTCGAGATCATGAACAAACTGGGTATCGAAAAAACCTTCGCCCTGGTCCAGAAAGTGGCCGACAAATATCCCAGCTTCAAGATGCCGGGGCTCCTTGCACGCCAGCGCCAATCGGGGCGGCCCTTTGACTTTACGCTTGTCAACCTGGCCATCCATAAGGACATCGCCACCATTACCATCAACCGCCCGGAGGCGATGAACGCCTTGAATGAGACCGTGGTGGAGCAGTTGACGCAGCGGTTCTCCGAAGCGGAGCGGAATCCGGACGTATCGGCCATTGTGTTTCAGGGCGCCGGAAAGGCCTTCGTGGCCGGGGCGGATATCCGCTACTTTGTGGAAAAGATCAAGGCCGGTAAAATCGGCGACATCGTCGATTTTACCCGAAAAGGCCATCGGCTTTTCCAGCGGATTGAAGATTCAAATAAGCTGACCATCGCACTTTTAGACGGCCTCTCCATGGGTGGCGGAAGCGAACTCGCCCTGGCCTGCCAGGCTATCGTGGCCACGCCGGTTGGTTCTTTCGCCTTCCCGGAAACGGGCATTGGAATCTACCCGGGCCTCGGCGGCATGCTGCGGTTGGGACTCCACCTGGGACCCGAACTTGCCAAGTATTATGTCTTGACCGGCGCCGCAATGACCGCCTCCGATGCGAAAGAACTCGGTATCGTCACCCATCTTGTCGAACCCTCCGGTGTGGATGAGGCGATCCGGAACCTGATCGGGGAAGGCAGACCCGACAAGTATCGTCCGCGGCCGATTCCCGAGAGGCTCATCCCCTGGCAAACCCTATTTAACAGGGAAAACACGGCACTCCTCCTGTCGGCGAAAATGCCGCCGGGCGTTGATGAAGCGGTTGCGGCGAAAATATCAAAGACCTTGGGCAACAAGGCGCCGCTGGCCTTGAAATTGGTCAATGAGATCATCGATCGGCAGATGAAATCCTCTCGAGACGAGGGGATCGAGATCGAGCTTGACAACCTGGGTATGATCTTTGCCACCGCGGATGCACTGGAAGGCCTCTCTTCACTCGGTCGAAAAAAGCCCGAATACAAGGGGCAGTAAAGGAGATGAAACAATGGAAATGATTTCGTGGAAAATGTCGGCATCGGGCAAACCGATAGAAAAAGTCGTCTCGCCTCTTCCCGTTCCCGGTTCGGGAGAAGTGCTGCTCAAGGTGGCCGGTTGCGGCGTGTGCCATACCGACCTTGGTTTTTATTATAACGGCGTCCGGACGAAAACACCGCTTCCCCTCACGCTGGGCCACGAAATCAGCGGGATCGTCGAGGCAGCGGGCGCAGGCGCCGAATCCTGGGAGAAGAAGGCGGTCATCGTACCGGCGGTCCTGCCCTGCGGCCAGTGCGATGTGTGCAAGCGCGGCAAGGGCAACATCTGCCCCGTGCAGAAGATGCCCGGGAACGACATCCCGGGCGGTTTTGCCAGCCACATCGTCGTACCCGCTGGAAGCCTCTGCGCAGTCCCTGTAGATGATCAATACCGGCCGATTTCGGCCTCCGGCGTTACTCTCGCGGAACTCTCGGTCCTGGCCGATGCGATAACGACCCCCTACCAGTCGATCGTCGAATCGGGCCTGACGGCGGAGGATACCGCGATTTTCATCGGTGTCGGCGGCGTCGGCGGCTTTGGGGCGCAGATTGCCCGGGCGCTCGGGGCTTTGGTCGTTGCGGTGGATATCGATCCGGACAAACTCAAGGCGATCGCCCCTTATGTGGACATCACCTTTAACGCCCTGGAGCTGCCGGCGAAGGAGCTCCGAAAGGCCGTAACCGATTTCGCCAAGGGCCGAAAAAAGCGGCCGACGGAATGGAAGATATTTGAAACCTCGGGCACCGCGGCGGGCCAGAAAACCGCCTTCGGACTCCTCACCTACGGGGCGTCGCTGCAGGTGGTCGGTTTCACGATGGACTCGGTGGAGATAAGGCTCTCTAACCTGATGGCCTTTCATGCCACGGCGAAGGGCAACTGGGGTTGCGTGCCCGAATACTACCCGGCCGTATTGAAGCTGGCCCTCGCGGGAAGCATCCAAATCGCCCCCTTCGTAAAGACCTACCCGCTCGGCGAGATCAACGAGGTGTTCGAGATGGTCCACCACAGGAAAACGATATTACGGCCCATTCTCGTTCCCTGAGAGCAGATAGTGCGGCGGAAGCCGACAGGATCAAAGTTTGAGAACATAGGAAACCGATTCAGTAAAAAGGGAGGAAACGTTGAAAGAACTGATGACGGGAAATGAGGCGCTGGCCTACGGCGCTTACCTCAGCGGTGTGCGGGTGGGATCGGCCTACCCGGGAACGCCAAGCACCCAGATCATGGAAAAATTTGCGACCTTTCCCGGGGTCCGCGCCGAATGGGCTCCAAACGAAAAGGTGGCCATGGATGTGGGCATCGGGACGGCCTTCGCGGGGACCAGGGCCCTTGTCTCCACCAAGCATGTGGGGCTCAATGTGGCGGCCGACTCGCTCTTCTATGCCGTCTATACCGGCTTGAACGCGGGGCTTCTGATCGCCTGCGCCGACGACCCGGGAATGCACAGTTCCCAGAACGAACAGGACAACAGAAACTATGCCAAATTCGCCAAGGTGCCGATGCTGGAGCCCTCCGACAGCGAAGAGGCGAAGCAATTCGCCGCGATTGCCCTGGAGATGAGTGAAGCCTTCGATACGCCGGTCATCGTCCGCTTCGTGACCCGCACCTCCCACTCCTCTTCGGTGGTGGATGTGGATCCCGCCGCCGCGCCTCCCCCCGCAAAGGAGCCCAAACCCTACAAGCGGGAGATAGAAAAATTTGTCATGGTGCCCGGATATGCCAGACGCCGTCATCCGGTCGTCGAGGAACGGATCAGAAAGCTGAAGGAATACGCCGAGTCCACCCCGCTCAACCGGATCGAACCGGGCAGCGACGCATTGGGGATCGTCGCCTCCGGCGCCGTCTATCAGTACGCCCGGGAGGTGTTCCCCGAGGCGACCTTTCTCCGTCTGGGCATGGTGTACCCCCTTCCGGAGAGACTGATTCGGGAGTTTGCGGGCAAAGTGAAAAAAGTTCTGGTGATCGAAGAGCTCGACCCGTTCTTCGAAGAGCACTTCCGTCTGCTGGGCATTCCGGTGACGGGCAAAGAGGTTTTTCCCATTGTGGGCGAATTCAGCCCCTCGCTGATCCGTCAGGCCGCCACCAAGGCCGGCCTCCTTCCGGCGAAGGATACCGGCGCATCCCCGGCGACGGCGCTTGAGATCCCCATCCGGCCTCCGATCCTCTGCCCGGGATGCGGCCACCGTGCCATGTTTACCGTCCTCAAAGAGGCCAACGTGGCGGTCATGGGCGATATCGGTTGTTACACGCTGGGGGCGGCCGCGCCGCTCGAGGCGCTCCATTTCTGCGGCTGCATGGGGGCGAGTATCGGCGTCGACCACGGCCTCGCCAAAGGGAGCGTTCCTGATCGTCATGTGGCCGTCATCGGCGACTCCACCTTCTTCCACTCCGGTCTTCACCCGCTGATCAACACCCTCTATAACCAGGGAAAAACGACCACGATCATCGCCGACAACAGCACCACCGGCATGACGGGGCATCAGCAGCATCCTGGAACCGGGTATACCCTGCAGAAGCAGCCTACGGTCAAGGTCGATCTGGAACAAACGGTTCGGGGTTTCGGTTTTGGCAAGGTCGACGTGTGCGATCCCCACGAGATGGATCGTTTCAGGAAGATACTGGAAGACCACCTGAAGTTCGACGGGGCCTCGGTGATCATCGCAAGGCGGCCCTGCGCCCTGCAGTCCAAGGAGCGAAAAACGCCGCCCCGGGTCGATCCCGATCTTTGCACGAATTGCGGGACCTGTCTCGACATCGGCTGCTCGCCCCTCATTCAGGATGAGGATTGCGTGAGCATCAACGAAGCGATGTGCACGGGATGCGGCGTTTGTGTCCAGATCTGTCCCGCTGAAGCGATCGTACAGGAAATACAATAATCCTTCCATAGGAGAGCAGCCGTGAAAAAAATCGACTATTTACTGGCCGGGGTTGGCGGTCAGGGGACCATTCTGGCGAGCAGAGTGCTGGCGAGCGCCGGCCTGGCGTTGGGTTACGACGTAAAGACCGCCGAGGTTCACGGGATGGCCCAGCGCGGCGGCAGCGTGGAGAGCCATGTCCGCTGGGGCGACAAGGTCTATTCCCCGCTTGTGGAGCATGGCATGGCGGATTACCTGATCGGCTTTGAAATGCTCGAGGCTGCCCGCTGGCTCACCTATCTGAACAAGGACTCGGTGACGCTCATCAACCGTTTTCGGATCCCGCCCCCCCTTGTCAATCTGGGGAAGGGCCGGTACCCTTCGGAAAAGGAGATCGAGACGCTGCTGCAATCGGGCGGCGCAAAGGTGAGATGGCTCAACGCCACCGACATCGCCGATAAGGCGGGCAACCAGGCCATGGCGGGGGTGGTGTTGCTGGGCGCACTGTCCAATCTTGTGGGCGGCGGCCAGGAGATCTGGCTGCGGGTAATCAAAGAACTGGTTCCGGCGCGATTCGTGGAAATGAATCAGAAGGCTTTTCTCGCGGGAAGCGACGCCGGCCGGGGATAACCGCCCCCGTGGTAGGATTGAGGGAAGAGATGCCTGGGGAAAAAGAGAGACGGGATTTTCACTCAACGGGGAAGTTGAAGCAGCTCATGGCGGACCATTTTCATGAGCTGGACGTTGCGGCAAGGACCGGCGCCCGTAAGATCGCCTGGTGCACCTCTGTGGGACCCGCCGAACTGCTTAGGGGCATGGGTTTTCTGGTCTATTTTCCCGAGAACCACGCCGCCATGCTGGGGGCTACCCGAATGGCCGCCGAGTTGATCCCCCACGCCAACGCCGTCGGCTATTCACCCGACATCTGCTCCTATCTCACGTCGGACATCGGTTCTTTTCTGCTGAAGAAGACCCCCCTGACCACGGCCTATCGAATCGATACGGTGCCGAAGCCGGATGTATTGGTATTCAACACCAACCAGTGCCGTGACGTGAAGGACTGGTTTGCCTGGTATGCCCGCGAATTCCATGTGCCTCTATTGGGTGTCCATACCCATCGCGAGCTGGGCGATATCAGGGAGTATCAGGTCGGTGATATCGCCCGGCAGATCGAGGAGATGGTTCCCGCCCTGGAAGAAGTGGCTGGAGAAAAAATGCGGACGGATCGCCTCGAGGAGACGGTTGCCCTGTCGAGGCAGACTTCCCTGCTGTGGAAGGCCTGCCTGGAGATGAACGCCTCCTGTCCCGCTCCCTGGACATTCTTTGACGAAACGATCCACATGGGCCCGGCCGTGGTCGCACGCGGGACCAGGGAAAGCGTCGGGTATTACGAGGCGCTTCTGGAGGAGCTCCGGGAGAGGACGGTCGCCGGCATTGCGACAGTGCAGGGCGAAAAGCACCGATTGTACTGGGAAGGCATGCCCATCTGGGGAAAACTGCGACCCCTCTCGGAACAATTCACCACGCTGAATACATCGGTGGTGGCATCCACCTACTGCAACAGCTGGATCTTCGATCAGCTCGATCCGGCCGACCCTTTCGAGAGCATGGCCAGGGCTTATACGGAGTTATTTATCGTCCGCGATGAAGCGTACAAGGAGCGGTACATCAGCCATTGCCGTGATTTCTACAAATTCGACGGTATCCTCTTTCATGACGCCAAGACCTGTCCCAACAATTCAAACAACCGTTACGGCATGCCGGAGCGGCTGACGAAGCGGCTCGACATCCCGACATTAACCATCAACGGCGATCTGAACGATTTGCGATGTTACTCCGAAGAGCAAACCCGGACCAATATCGAAGCCTTTATGGAGCAGCTTGAGGAGGCAACCTGAATCCACAGGGGCTTCCCAATAAAATGTTTTAGCAGGATCGACCCAATCATTCTCAAGGAGGAGCTTCTATGTTGACCAAGGCGTTCATCCCCTATCGCGGTTATTACAGTACCCCCTTCTCGCGTTGGCAGGGGGCGATGGCAAATGAGCATGCCATTGTCCTGGCAGCCGAGACCTCGAAGAGGTTCCTCGCGGAAAGGAAGTGGGATCCCGGCATGTTTGACTATCTGATCCTGGGGATGACCATCGGCCAGCCCCAATGGTTTTACGGAAGCCCCTGGGCCGCGGCGATGATCGGCGCCGCTTCCATCCCCGGCATGCTGATCAGCCAGGCCTGCACTACCTCAACCACTTGCATCTATCAGGCCGCCGTCGGCGTGGAGACGGGACTTTACCGGAATGTATATGCCCTGATGGCGGATCGCTGCTCGAACGGCCCCCATACCGTGTGGCCCAATCCCCAGGGACCTGGCGGGGAGGTGATCGCGGAAAACTGGCTGATGGACAATTTCTCGCGGGACCCCTGGGCCAGGGGCCCCATGATCCAGACCGCCGAAAATGTCGCCAAAGAAAAGGGGATGACACGGGAGGAGTGCGACCGGGTGAGCCTCAGGCGTTATGAACAGTACCTGGATGCCCTTGCCGACGATCGGGCCTTTCAACGGGGTTATCTCTTCCCCGTTGAGGTGAAGGTCGGCAAGAACAAGACCCTCCGCGTCGAAAAGGACGAAGGGATCATGGAAACAACGGCCGCGGGACTGGCGGCACTCAAGCCCGTTGTCCCGGAGGGGGTCCACACCTTCGGCGCCCAGACCCACCCGGCGGACGGCAACGCCGCCGTCATCGTCACAACCCGGGAAAAGGCAAGGGAACTTAGCGCCGATCCCAAGGTGGAGATTCAACTCCTCTCCTATGGGTATGCCCGGGCCAAAAAGGGCTTCATGGCGATGGCAACCGCCCCGGCCGCTCGGATGGCCCTCGAGCGGGCTGGGATCACCGCAGGCCAGGTGAGAACCGTGAAAACCCATAACCCCTTCGCCGGAAACGACATTTTTCTCTCCAGGGAGCTGGGACTGGATATCAACACCATGAACAATTACGGCAGTACCATCGTTTACGGACATCCCCAGGCCCCCACCGCCGCGCGCAACATCATCGAGGGCATTGAAGAAACGGTAAAGCTGGGCGGGGGATACCTTCTCTGGGCCGGCTGCGCCGCCGGGGATACAGGGGCCGCACTGGTCATTAAGGTGAGTTAGCCAAACGCCGTGGCCAACCGCATATGTATGCGGGGCTTGCAGAGATGCAACCCCGGATTGCTTGCAACAAGCCGTCAATTTCCAATTGACGTAGCCGTGTATTTTCAATATAGGGTCCTGTAGAGGACCTGCAGCAGAGGGGGGTGTTCCGTCTATCAACAACCGGCCTCCAGGCGGCAAAGGCGAGGTTTTTGTCATAGGGTATGGAAAGGTAGAGGAGGGGTCTGGAGAGATCCCTGAAAGCGGAACTCGGAGAACGGTGGTACATGTGATCGGTAAAAAAGGGGGGAATCGCATGAACAGCCAAGACATTGACAGCTTATCCTTATGAAAACCTGAACGGTAAGTCATTTCCCTCCAGTACAGTAATACACCGTCCCCGCCATAGATAGCGGAGGATTGATCTGATGTTGCATGGTCCAACTTGCAACAATCTGTGGTAAATAGAAACTGGAATGATCCAAAATGAGGAGGGGTTATGTCAGATTTTCTTCGGGCTACCGAAAAAATCAGCAGAGCGATGAATGTCATTGCTTATATCGCCTTGACCTTTATTATGCTGCTTACCGTGACCGATGTTATCCTGAGAATGTTTAGACACCCCATCATCGGGACATTCGAGATCGTCCAACTGGCCGGAGCAGTGGTGATCGCCTTCGGCATCCCGATTACCTCCTGGTCCAGGGGAATGATCTCGGTTGATTTTTTTATTAATGCATTCCCCGGCCGGGTAAAAAACACCATGAACATTCTGACCCGGGTAATCGGCATAACCATATTCATCTTCATCGGCTACAATCTGTTCATATTTGCGACCGATCTCCTCAAATCCGGCGAGGTGACGCCAACAAAACAGCTCCCCTTCTACCCGGTCGTCTATGGCATGGGGGTCGCCTGCTTTGTTCAGACACTTGTGCTTATGACCGACATCGCCAAGATTATCGGAGGAAAATATGAGTGAAGTCACCATTGGCATCATAGGGCTGGTTATTATTCTTGTTATGTTTCTGACCGGCATCGAGCTGGCCTTTGCCATGATTCTCATAGGTTTCCTCGGCTTCGGCTACCTGATCTCCTGGAGTGCCGCCCTCAACCTTCTGGCCAAAGACGTTTATAACGTGTTCAGCTCCTATAGCTTTACCGTTATCCCCCTCTTTGTCCTCATGGGTCAGGTGGCATTCAACTCCGGTATCGCCAAAAGGCTTTTTGACTCGGCGCATAAATTTGTCGGCCACATCCCCGGCGGTCTGGCCATGTCAACCGTGGTCGGCGCCACGGCTTTCAAGGCGATCTGTGGTTCATCGCCCGCCACGGCGGCGACGTTTGCCTCTGTGGCCGTCCCCGAAATGGACCGCTACGGATATGCCCGGAAGCTTTCCACGGGTATTGTCGCGACCGTCGGCACACTCGGCATCCTGCTTCCGCCCAGTGTGACGCTGATCATCTACGGTATCATCACGGATGTGTCGATTGGCCGGCTCTTTTTAGCTGGCATCTTTCCCGGCTTGCTCATCGCCTTATTCTTTATATGCGTGATTTACGGCTGGTGTAAAATCAATCCCGCCATAGGGCCGAGAAGCGACAAATCGACCTGGGCGGTGCGCTTCAGATCGCTGCCGGACGTCATCTTTGTCGCATTCATCTTTGTTCTGATGATCGGGGGGATTCTTTATGGCTTTTTTACCCCGACCGAAGCCGGCAGCGTCGGGACCTTCCTGGTTTTAATCCTTTCGTTTAGTAAAAAAGACCTAAACGTCAAGGGATACATCAAGTCTGCCTCGGACTCTATCCGGACAGCGGTCATGGTTCTGACCCTGCTTCTGGGCTCCACCGTCCTCGGCCATTTTATTGCCGTCACCAAAATTCCCATGATCACCGCCGACTGGCTCTGTAGTCTGGCCTTACCCACCTGGGGTATCATTCTCCTCATCTCCGTGATTTACCTTGTCGGCGGATCTTTTATCGACGATCTGGCTTTCATGATCCTCGCCACGCCGATCTTCTATCCCGCCATTATCAAATTGGGTTATGACCCGCTATGGTTCGGGGTGCTGATCTGCATCACCATCATGGTGGGGATTGTCATTCCACCGGTCGCCACGGTCGTCTTTGTCGTCAGTAAGATCGCCAAAACTCCGCTCGGTGTTGTCTATTCGGGCGTATACCCGTTCTTGATCAGCCTGGTTCTTGGCGCCGTTTGTGTTTTTCTGTTCCCCGGCATCGCACTGTGGCTGCCGAACAAGCTGATGCCGTGAGAACCTGACGTCGACCATGTGTCGGCGTCCTGCAATGATTCCGTTTGCAATGTCACCGGATTTGCGTTATATTTTAAACGTCATTGCGCATGATCGTAACAGGTCGATTGTCATTCATTGCACACACTTTAAAAAAGGAGGGGGTTTATGAAGAAACGACAGGCAGTGAGTTTTGTTCTTTTTGCTTTTTTGGCCGGTTTGGTGGTTTTACACTTTCCCGGCCACTCGGCGGCTCAAGAGGTGATCAAACTCAATTATGCAAATTTTTTCCCGGCGCCCGAACCGCACAGCGGCAATATCGAGGCCTGGGGGAAAGAGATTGAGAAACAGACGAACGGCCGGGTAAAATTCACCTTCTTTCACCAGGGCGGTCTGGCCCCGGCAGATCAGATCTATGACGCGGTGGTGAAGGGAATCGCCGACATCGGTTTGAGCTGTTTTACCTACACGCGCGGCAAGTTTCCCCTCACTTCGGTCATTGACCTGCCCCTGGGTCTCCAGGACGGCGTCACGGCAACACGGTTAACTAACGCATATTACAAGAAGTTTATGCCGAAGGAACTGGATGATGTCAAAATGCTCTATGTCCATGGTCATGGTCCCGGACTGGTTCATATGACCAAGAAGCCCGTATATAAGCTCGAAGACCTCAAGGGGATGAAAATCCGGTCGACCGGGCTTGCCTCCAAAATCGTTCTCGCCCTTGGAGCAGCACCCGTCGGCACCACCATGCCCGAGACATACGATGCACTCAGAACCGGCGTTGCCGAAGGGGCGATGGCCCCTATCCAGGCGCTCAAGGGTTTCAGATGGGGAGAGGTCATCAGCTACACCATCCTGAACTACGGCTCCAGTTACTCGACCGGGTTTTTCATCGCCATGAACAAAGGGAAATGGAACGCCCTGCCGGCTGACATTAAAAAAGTGTTTGATAAGGTGAGCGAGGAGTATGCCGAGAAAACAGGCGCCCTCTGGGATTCGACCGATAAGGACGGAATCAAGTTCATCACCGACAAAGGCGTCAAGATGATTTCGCTCTCGAAAGAGGAAGACGCCCGATGGGCCGCGGCCGTGAAACCCCTTCTCAACGACTATGTGGCGGAAATGAAGGGCAAAAACTTACCCGGCGATGAGGCGCTCAAATTCTGTCAGGATTTCATCAGGGCAAATCAAAAGGCCAAATAAATAATGCCCCAGGAGTGATCCTCTCCCGGTTCGTTTGCGGGAGCAGTCCCGCAAAAAGAGAGACGGGATATCGAAAAACGGTACTTGGAGGCAACCGCATCCTGATTCTGCCGCAAAAAAAAGACCGGGATGAACTTGTATTCAAAGGTAGGAAAGATCAAAGGGGGCACCGTAAGGTGCCCCCGCCAGGCTGTCGTTTGGTAAAATCGGCCGTGTCCCAATGTTGTTTCATCATCCCCCCATTTACTGCAGGAGATCGATCCTGTCACCGCCGGTGAGGCTTGCAATCTTGGTCGACGACTCCGATAGAGCGAACCGGAGTGGAAATACTGATTACATGCGAGGAGGTTGTGATCGATGAACTACGCAAGATATGCCGTAATCAATGCCCGACACCTGCCGAACAAGGTCTGCCTGATTGAAAGGACTCCTTCCAAGGACTGGAGACGGACACTCACCTGGAAACAGTTCAACGACGAAATCAACAGGGTGGCCAACTACCTCACCAAGGAGCTGGGGGTGAAAGACGGCGACTTCGTGATGCATCTGCAGAACAACAGCCTGGAGTGGCTCATCACCTATTACGGGATCATAAAGACCGGAGCGGTGATCGTGCCTCTCAATTTCAGGTTCGTGGGACCGGATATCTTATACGCTGCGAATGTGTGCAATCCCAAGATCTTTATTCTGGGATCGGAGTTTGTCCCAGTGGTTCAACCGGTTCAGAAGGACCTCAAGACGGTAAAGACATACATCTGCGTGGGCGACAGCATCCCTGCGGAGATGGTCGACTACAAATCCATCGCCGCATACAAGGACACCCAAGAGGCCATTGTGGACGTTGAGGACCAGCACGACCTGGCCATGATGTTCACCTCAGGGACGACGGGCACACCAAAAGCCGTGATACATACGCACTACTCTCTCAATAACACGGCCATCGGCAACGGCATGAGCTACTTTGTGGAGAAGAATGACAACTATGTCTTCTTCCTCCCCCTGTATCATAGCGGCACCATGTTCCTGTGGGCACCCTTTTATGCCACCGGAGCTACGGGGACGATTCTGAGGGAGTTCACGAATCCCAAATGGATCATGGAAGCGATTGAACAGGAGAAGGGGACGGACATCCTCTTTGTCGTGCCCGTTGCCGTGATGTTGCTCAATGCCATCAAGAGCGGCCAGCTCAAACTTTCCGATTATGACCTCTCCTCCTGGAGGTACCTGGAAATAGGCGCCCAGCCCGTTCCTTTCGAAATCATGAAAGGGCTCGTGGACAATTTCCCCTGCGCGGTTTCCAACATTTACGGAATCACGGAGGGCGGCGGGGGCGGGACCTTTAACCTCTACCCCGAGGACGTCATCAGGAAACCGGGTTCGATCGGCAAACCGACCTTTGGGGTGGAAGGCAAGATTGTTGATTTCGACGGGCGTGACGTGCCCCCGGGCCAGGTGGGCGAGTTGATTTTCACAACCAACCGAATGATGAAGGAATACTATAAGAACCCCGAGATGACCGCGGATACGCTTAAGAATGGCTGGCTCTACACCGGGGATTTGCTGCAGATCGACGAGGAAGGGTATTTCTACATCGTAGACCGCAAGAAGGACATGATCACCAGCGGTGGGGAGAATATCTTCCCCGTGGAGATTGAGGCCGCTCTCATGCAAAACCCGAAGATCGACGACGCGGCCTGTATCGGGTATCCCGATGATAGGCTAATCGAAATCGTCATGGCGATCGTCCAGGTCAAGCAGGGTCAGACCCTCTCCGAGGAAGAGGTCCTGGATTTCTGCGGCAAGGTCAGTCTTGCCAAGTACAAGTGGCCGCGTAAGATCGTTTTCGACAAAGTCATGCGGAATCCCACGGGCAAACTGATGAAGCCTCAGATGCGGGAAAAGTACACAGGCCGCAAGGAGGCTTTTCAGAAGCTGGATTAGCGCAAAGTTTGATAATGCGTTTGATCATGAAAGGGACGGGCCATGGGCCCCGTCCCTTTTTTACCGCAGGTCTCTTAGCGACCCGGTTACGCTTTCCTTTTGAGTTTCTCCTGAAGGTTCTGCGTAAACTCCTGTTCCACCTCCTTGGCCTTGCTCTTCATCACCCGGTCCCCGAACATGGCGAGCTTGCCGACGATAGCCACATCGGACTTGTACGACACATCCACGTTGCCGTCGCCGATATCGCACAGTTCGACGATCGTCTTTTGCTTCATGTGGCCGAGTTTGGTGATATCTTCTCCCTCGCCTTCCAGCACCAGACGGTGCGGCGGCAGCAATTCAGTGAGGACATTCCTGAATTTAAGCGTCACCTTGATGGGGCCTACCTTCTGCTTTACAACGGCGTCGTATGTCTTTTCATCGATCTTTTCGACCTTCTCAGCGCCGGGAAGGCACGAACCGAGCGTTTCAGGATCGAGCAGCATCTCCCATAATTCCCGGATCGGCGCCCTGACCGTCAATTTGCCTTCGATAATCATTGCCTTCTCCTCATCCTGCTGATCCTGAAAAAAGGCGACCGAAGGTTACCCCTTCTGTGCCTTGACGATCAGTTCACCTACCTCGATGTAGGCCCTGTTGCCTGGTTCGGTGGCCTGCGAAAGGAGCAGATCGATATAAGACAATCCCTGGGCCTCGAACCACGCCTTGTGCGTTTTGTCGCCCGTTCCAAACATATGGCGCGCACAGTCGACGGGGTCTTTTTTCAGCTTACCGCAAACGGGACAGTTTACGCTCATGGTGTGCCTCCCCCTTTCTCCTTTTCCCTGAAGGCATTGACGATCATCTCGGGCATGATCGGCGCCTGCTTCATCTGGAGGCCCGTGGCGTGGAAGATCGCGTTGCCGAGGGCCGCCGCGGTCGGGTTCGTGAGACCCTCGCCGGCCTCCTTCGCTCCATAAGGCCCCTCCGGTTCAAAGGTATCGATTTCGATGATCTCGCACTCGGGCATGTCGGGCGCTCGAATGATCTTGTAATCCACCAGATTCGGGTTCATGACCTTGCCGTCCTCAACGGGCATATTCTCGAGATAGCCGTAACCGGCTGCCATGGAGGCCGCGCCCTCGAGCTGACCGATCAGGCCGAGCGTGTTGATCGGTTGACCGCAATCATGCGCCGTCGTGCAGCCGATGATCGACAGTTTTCCCGTTTCGACATCGATTTCCGCCTCCACCGCCTGCACCATGTAGCTATATGCCGGGGAGATCATGCCCTTGCGGTGAGGGGTGTAGTGGCCCCTGCCGATGATCCGCTGACCGTCTTTGCCCCGGAGCGCCTCCTTTACCAGATCGACATAGTTCATGCCCCGCTCGGGTCGGGCGACATTGTGCACCCAGTCGTCCTTGATATCGAGGTCGTAAATGATATTGTAACCGAACTTCGCGCTTGCGAATTCGAGGAGTTGCTTCTTGGCATCTTCCGCGGCCATCTTGACGGCGTTACCGGCCATCAGCGTCTGCCTGGAGCCCCATGCCCCGAGGTCCGCCGGACAGTGGTCGGTGTCGCCGGAATGCACCTTGATGTTCTCCAACTTGACCCCCAGCGTCTCCGCACAGATCATCGCCAGGGTGGTATTGGAACCTTGGCCGATATCCTGGGCACCCACATGGAGTTCCACGACGCCATCGACGTTGATGGTCACGACGGCGGAGGAAAAGGAGTAGGGCGAGTCGAACCAGTTGAAGATGCCGCCGGTCATAAAACCCGCAGCGGAGATGCCGATCGCCCGGTTTTTCGGAAGCGTGCCCTTGGCCTTGATCCACTCCTCTATCCTGTCGAGACACTGCCCCAGGCCGCAGCTCCCGATGGTGGCCTGACCCGGGACCTCGTATCCCGCGGTATGGGCATTTTTTCGTCTGATTTCGATATTGTCCAGTCCCAAGTCGGCGGCGATCCAGTCTATCTGCTGTTCGGAACAGAACATGGCCTGCGGAGCGCCGAAGCCGCGCATCGAGGTAGAGGGGAGGCTGTTGGTGTATACCCGGTAACCGTCGTAGCGGTAGGCCTTCCACTTGTAGGGGAAGGAGTGAAAAAAGCCCGTCAGGTAGAGGGCCGTTGCCCCCATCCCCGTATAGGCCCCGCCGTTCGTAAATACACGGGCTTCCCGCGCACAGAAGGTGCCGTCTTTCTTCACGCCTGTACGCACATAATAGTACATGGGGGTACGCCGTTTGGTGGCGATAAAATCCTCTTCCCGCGTGAAGACGATCTTCACGGGTTTGGACAATTTCATGGAAAGGACCGAGGCGCAGAACTGCGCTGCGTCCAGTTCGAACTTGCCGCCGAAACCGCCGCCCACATAGTGAGCGATGACGCGGATATCGCTTTCCCGCAGCCCCAGCACGCCGGCCAGCAGCGCCTGGTGGTAATAGGGCGACTGGGTGGAGGTATAGACGGTCAGCTTCTTATCGGGGGTGTAGCTGGCCACGGCCGCGCGCGTCTCCATGCACATGTGCGCCTGGCCGCCCAACTTGAACCAGTCTTCCCGGACATAGTCCGCTTCCTCGAACGCCTCTTCCACATCGCCCCACTCGATGTGGCGCGTCACATTCACATTCCGCTCCACGCCATCGTGGATCATCGGGGCGTCCTTCTTGATGGCCTCCATGGGATCGTCGACAAAAGGGAGCACCTCGTAGCGCACATCGATCAGGTCGAGGGCCTGTTCGGCGATTTCTTCGTTAATCGCCGCCACCGCCGCCACCGGCTCCCCGATGTAGCGGACCTTCTCGATGGTCAGGATCTGCTCGTCGCACAGTTCGGGATAACGCCTCCAGATCCCCTGCTTCACCCCCAGGGTATCCTTGCCGGTCACCACCGCCTTTACCCCCGGAAGCTTCAGCGCTTCGGTCGTATCGATAGAGATGATCCTGGCATGGGGATGCGGACTTCGCAGGATCTTTCCGTAGAGCATGCCCGGCAGCTTCACATCGAAGGTATAGGTTGCCCTTCCCGTCACCTTGGGATAACCATCGACATTGTGAACCCGTGTATTCAGGACGGAATATTTATTTGCTGTCATCACACACCCCCCTATACTTGCCTTTGGCCACGGCATCGATTGCCCGTACGATACTGTTGTATCCCGTGCAGCGGCAGAGGTTGCCCTCGATACCGCGGCGGATCTCCATGGTATCCTTCGGGACCGGAGTCTCGTTCAGAAATGCCCTTGCCGACATGATCATCCCCGAGGTGCAGAATCCGCACTGGAATGCGCCTTCATCCAGAAACGCAGACTGGATAGGATCGAGCTTCCCGTCTTTTTCCAGACCCTCGATCGTGGTCACATTCATGCCGTTCACCTGCACGGCAAGCACCGAACAGCCCTTTACCGCCATACCATTGACCATGACCGTACAGACACCGCACGACGCCGTGTCGCAACCCCGTTTCGTTCCCGTAAAGCCCAGATGATCCCGGAGCGCCTCTACGAGGAGGGTCTTCGGATTGATGAAGAGTTCATATTCCTGATCGTTTACATAAAAGCGAAGCAGTTGTTTTTCCATAGTGCAATACCCCCTTTTACGCTTGACAGGCCTGTTCCCAGGCCTCCTTGGTTACCCGCCTGGTCAACACCGCAATCAGGTGGCGCCGGTAATCTTCCGAGGCATGGATGTCGGCAACCGGATCCGCTTCCTCCCTTGCCGTCTCGCCTGCTTTCGCAAAGATTTTCTCGGTCAGTTTGCTCCCGATCAATACCCTTTCCGTATTCTTGGCCCTGATTGGGACAGGCGCCGCATTGCCCAGCACAACCCGTGCATCCCGGCAGACGCCTGCATCGTTGACGCTCAGTGAGACAGCCACGGCAACGATGCCCTGATCGCTCTCCAGCAGGTTGAATTTTTGGTAGGCGGTTGCGGAGCGCGCGGATGGAGGGGGAACGATCACCTCGGTCAGCAATTCATCCGGCGAGAGGACCGTTTCAAAGAGCCCCGGATAGAATTCCTCAAGGGGCACAATCCGAATACCTATGCTCGATGCAATCGTGACCGTCGCATTGAGGGCGATAAGGACCGGGGCCGGATCGCCGGCCGCATCGGCGTGCGCCAGATTGCCGCCGATAGTCCCCCAGTTGCGTACCTGGATCGAAGCGAGCCTCGTTTCCATGGCGGCCAGAACGGGGTATTTCTCTCTGACGAGGGACGCGCTTTCGATGGTACGGTGGGTGGTTGTAGCGCCGATCTTGAGACCGGCTTGGGGATCATAGATGATGTAGCTCAGTTCGTCGAGACCTTTGATGTCCACAAGATATTCCGTTACGACCAGGCCCTGCCGCATGATGATCAACAAGGACTGCCCCCCGCAGATGATTTTGGCGCTGTCGCGGTGTTGCGCAAGCATCGCGAGGGCTTCTTTTACATTTCCCGGTTTGAGGTAGGTAAAGTCGTGTATCATCCGTTTCTCCTTTCGATGCAGTCTTCAAGGTTTGCCGGCCAGGCAGGTTTCTCTGGAAGCTCGGGAAACTCAAACCGGAAACCGCCTTTTGCGGATATTGGTTTATCAATCGCCGGCCGGCGTGCGATCACATCTTTCCTGTTCCAATGATGTTCCTGATATTGCGGGTACTTACAAAGAGCGAGGTGTCTGCCGCGGAAGATGCCGCATTCAATGCAGGTTTTTCTTGAAAAGGGACAGATCCGTTGAAGCTTGGGCATAGATCATTCCAGATGTGAAGATCCCCGCCCGCAAGGCGGGGCTTCCCGGTAGGGAAGTGTTCTTTTTTCCATGCGCCCCTCAACCCCGCCTACACAGCGGGGCTTAAAGGAATGCGCTCCCGGTCACGGGTACAGGGTGTCGGGTCAGCGAGTGACGGGCGTTTCTTTCCGTTATTCCCCTGGAGTACAAAGCGCTTGCTTTTTAGTAGCTACTTTATAGCAGCAAATGAGCGTGATGTAAAGAAACATAAAATACCCCGTCGTTACATCTTGACATTCCGGAGCACCTTCGCCTATATCTAACCTGTCGTCAGTATACCGGAGACCGGTTTTCCGCGTCTTTTCCCATTTCGCTTTTTCCTTCGCCGCTCGCGGCGTCATATACATGAAGAAAGGACAATACCTCGCCGGCTTGCGACGAGGTGGTTCATCAACCGACTCAGGAGGAGTGATATGGGCGACACATTTACACACATAGGCGAACTCTTAGCAAGAAATGCCAGAATGTACCCTGACGATGTAGCGCTTATCGAGCGTATCCCCGCCGAGAAAAAAAGATCGGAAATGACCTGGAAGCAATTCGACGACCAGGCAAATCGCTTTGCCAATGTCCTTTTGAATAAAGGCGTCAAGAAAGGCGATAAAATCGTCCATTTCATGATGAACTCCATTGATTGGCTGGTCATCTATTTCGGCATTGTAAGAACGGGGGCTTGGGTGGTGCCGCTTAATTTCCGCTTTACGGCGGACGATGTGAAGTATTGCTGCGATGTGGCGGAGCCGAAACTCATCGTCTTCGATGAAGAGTTCACCGACAGAATAACGGCCATCCATGGTCAGCTTCCGACCGTAGAGGGATATATCTGCGTCGGAAATAAACCGCCCGGTTATGCAGAGCGCTATGCAGACCTCGTCGCGGGTGAATCCGCGGCGGCTTTGAGCGTGGAAATCGGTCCCCACGACGAATGCGGGCTCTACTTCACCTCGGGTACAACCGGGCAGCCAAAGCCGATCCTTCTCACCCACGACAACATGCTCTGGGCGTGTATCATAGAAAATGTCCACCACAGGCAGACAAAGAAAGACTGCTTTATCCTGATTCCACCGCTGTACCACACGGGCGCCAAGATGCACTGGTTCGGAAGCTTTATAGTGGCGGGCAGGGCGGTCATTCTCAGAGGCGTATCACCCGAATGGACCCTCGAAGCGGTAAGCGAAGAAGGGGGAACCGTCGTTTGGCTGCTGGTTCCCTGGGCCCAGGATATACTCGTGAAATTTGAGAGCGGCGAACTGAAGCCTTCCGATTATACATTGGATCAGTGGCGGCTCATGCACATCGGCGCGCAGCCTGTTCCGCCGTCTCTGATAAAAAAATGGAAAGAGCGCTTCCCCGCCATGGATTACGATACCACTTACGGTCTGAGCGAGTCCACCGGCCCGGGATGCGTCCATCTCGGCATCGGCAACGAACACAAGATCGGCGCCATCGGGACACCTGGTTTCAATTGGGAATTCAAGATTGTGGACGAGAACGGCCGGACATTAAAGCAGGGGGATGTGGGAGAGCTTTGCGTACGCGGGCCGGGTGTCATGAGAGAATACTACCGAAACCCGGAGGCAACGAAAAAGGTGCTTATCGAGGGCTGGCTTTTTACAGGCGATATGGCGCGTGTTGACGAAGACGGCTTCATCTGGCTCGTGGATCGCAAAAAGGACATCATCATCACGGGCGGAGAAAATGTCTTTCCCGTCGAGGTTGAAGATTTCTTCCATGCCCACCCTAAAATCAAGGATGTAGCCGCCATCGGTCTTGCCGACGAACGTCTCGGCGAAATTGTCGCCGTTGTAATTGAAACCAAACCGGGCGCGAGCCTCACGGAGGATGAAGTGATAAAATTCGGCGCCTCCCTTCCGAAATACAAGCGACCAAGGAAGGTTTTCTTCGGGAAAATACCCAGGAACCCCACCGGTAAGATTGAAAAACCGAAACTGCGCAAACAGTACGCCGGCATTTCCGAGGCGTTCAAAATCTAAACCCGCTACCTCATGAGCAGATTGGGAAGCCAGAGCGCCAGTTGCGGAAAGACAAAGAGCAGAGCTGCGCAAACGACCAGAGCGATCAAAAAGGGATAGACCCCGCCGTAAATCACGCCGAAGGGAACCTTGGTGATCTTATTGACCACAAAGACGTTAATGGCGACGGGGGGGACCACAACCCCGACCATGACGGTGATGGCGATGATCATGCCGAACCAGATCGGATCAAATCCGAGTTTGATGATCGCCGGATAGAAAATCGGCGTGGCAAGGATCATAAAAGCCAGATCATCGATGAACGATCCGCCGAGGAGATAGATCACGCTGATGATGATCATGATGATGTATCGATTAATGGCAAGCGACACCACCCAGTCCGCGGCGATCATGGGGATCCTGGTCACGGCCAGAAAGTGGCCCAGGACGGCAGAGCCCGCGATGAGCATCAAGACCATGCACGCGGTGCGCAAAGATTCCGCGACCGATACGAGGTAGCCTTTCCATTGGATATCTCGCTTGACAAGCGATAGGATAAGCACAAAAAAGGTCCCCACGCTGCCTGCTTCTGTGGGGGTGAACAATCCTTGCATCAACCCCCCGACCATAGACACGAAAATCACCACTACCCAGACAACCTCCGGCAGGGCAATGAGGCGCTCTTTCCAGGCGGTTCTTTCGCCTTTCGGGCCGAGGGCCGGATCGATCCGGCACCAGACATAGATGATGCAGATAAAGAAAAAGGCGATCATCAATCCCGGCACCAATCCCGCCAAAAAGAGCTTGCCGATGGATTGCTCGGTAATGATGCCGAAGACGATCAGCGTGACGCTCGGCGGGATGAGAATGCCCAGCGTTCCCACCACGGCGACGATGCCGGTCGAGAGCGTCTTGCTGTACCCGTAACGGTCCATCTCCGGCACGGCAACCACGGCAAAGGTGGCGGCCGTAGCCGGAGAAGATCCGCAAATGGCCTTAAAGGCTGTGGCGCCCGCCACTGTAGCCATGGCCAGCCCGCCGGGAACATGTCCGATGAATTTGTAGGAAGCGCCGAACAACCGGCGGGCAATTCCGGCGTTAAAGGCGACCTGGCCCATTAGCACAAAAAGGGGGATGACCGTAAATCCGTAAGAGGAAAAGACATCGAAGATATCCTTGGCCAGAAGATTCGAGGCGGCGCTGAAAGAGACGATATACCCGAATCCCAAAAAACCGATGATGGCCATGGCAAAACCCAACTCGATCCCCGTAAGGAAAAGGAGCAATATTGCGATCAGACCCAAAATGCCGACGGTCACCTCATTCATATTCGCCCCCCAGTATCTTGTAGATATCGCCGACCATGACCAGACACTCCACGAAGCAGCACACGCCCACTCCATAGGCTATCGGGTAAAAGGGGAGCCGCAGAGTGGGCGTGACCTCGCCCGACCGAAAAAGATCGACGCCGTACTTCATAAGATTCCATCCGATCAGCAGAAATAGCGCGAAGACAACGCATCTTGTGGTCAGGTTAAAGATGTGCCGGACCTTTTTTGAAAAGCTCAATACCAGAAAATCGACGAAGATATGCCCCCTTAACCAGGAGGTGAGAGGCAGGGAAAAACCAATGACGATGGCGCCGGAATAGGCCACCATTTCATAAGTGCCGGGAATAGGCATCTTGAAAAACCTCAAGGCAACGTCCATGATGGTCAAGAGCATAAGGAAGGTCAGGCTGATTCCGGCAATCACGTTGAGAAAAGTACATACTCCCCTAACAACGCTCAGAAATCCTTTCATGAGGCGCTCCCGATCTGTGTTTTTATCATTCTCCTCGACGTTGATCCTATTTCTGAAGTTGCTGCAGACGATCCTGGCAGAATTTCAAAGCCTCCTGTGCCGGCAGACCCTTGGCCGTCTTGTCTTTTACATATTCGTCGAATATGGGCTGTACCGCCTTTACCCATCGGGCATCTTCTTCTTTGGAAAGCTGGGTAATTTTGCCGCCCTGCTTCGAGTAAAAATCATATCCGGACTTGTCTATCTCATCCCAGGCCTGTCCTGTCTTGACGATCCACTCTTCATTGACCTTCTCGATGATTTTCCGGACATCGGGGGCCAGCGCATTCCATTTACCCTTGTTCATCGCCACAAAGAAGGCGAGGCTGTACGCCGTGCCGAAGTTCTGGGTTGTCTGTTTCACCACCTCGCCCAGTTTCCACCCCTGCAGCGCCTCCACGGGACATACCACGCCTTCGGCCACACCCCTGCTGATGGCATCGTAGGTTTCGGGCATGGGCATACCCACGGCCGTGGCGCCGAGGTAATTCACAATCTTGCCCGTGGTGCCGGTGCCCCGGATCTTCATGCCCTTGAGGTCCTCGAGTTTGGCGATAGCTTTGGATTTATTGTGCACGAATGCGGGGCCATGGGCGTGCAGGTACATGATCTGGACTTCATCCATCTCTTTCGGCTTGAATTTGCTGTAATAATCATTAACCATGCGGGTGGCCGCAGCGGCCGTCCTGGCTCCCAGCGGGAGGTCGAGGACTTCCGAGAGGGGAAACTTGCCCATCGTATAAGAAAGTACCGACATGCCGACGTCCGAGATCCCTTTGGCCACACCATCGTAACACATGGGGCCCGAAGTCAGCGTGCCGCCGTAATACATGGTGACTTTAATCTCTCCCTTGGTCCTTTTTTCGATCTCTTTGCCCCACTCGGCAGCCAGTACGCTGTTCTTATGGGGTGCAGGAAAGAATATTGAATATCTAAGGTCTGTTGCTGCAAAGGCCATTGTGGATAATAAAATGCCTGCCATTGCTGCTGCGAGAGTGAAGCCTGTAAACGTAACGTGTCTCATTTTCCCCTCCTATTCATGTTAAAGTTTGCCTCTATGATGATAAACTCGCTTGCCCGCGATATCCCGAATGTTGTTCCTTGCTGAACAGCGGCATGGTTGGTTGACTTAACGGTTTACACTCATGAAACCGGTTGTAAAGCCCCGTTGAACAGGATGCGATAAGATCTTTATATTTGATAATACATCGCCTTTCGACGGGAGAAGTATAAGTTGAACCAAGCCCCCCTGTCAAGGGAGATTTAACAGCGGGACTGGGGATGCTATGCTATGGTGACAAGCAGGTGATTGATGGATTTGTAATGGCTTTTTTCTTTCGGGAGTTTCTTCTTGACAAACGGTTACATAGCTGTATTATAGCTCATCCGGAGAAATTCAGCAACTTTTTACGTCGACCGCACCAGTTATCAAGAGAACCACACTGTTTTTCAAAATACGCGAGATACAGGGGGCATCGATGATCAAGGAATCATTAATCGGCGAATTTGAAAAGATCGTAGGTAAGGAGAATGTCCTTACATCGAAGGAATCTTTGAAAGCGTATTCATATGACGGCACGACCAGTTGGATACACGAGCCCGATGTGGTTCTGTTCCCGACTTCAACCGCGGAAGTCGCCGCGATCATGAAAATTGCCAACGCGCAGAAGGTGCCTGTGACACCGAGAGGCGGCGGCACGAATGTCAGCGGCGGATCTGTTCCGATCCAGGGCGGCATCGTACTGGCCCTGACAAAGTTTAACAAGATCATCCGAGTTGACAAGGAAAACATGACCGCTACTGTTGAGCCCGGGGTGGTCCTGATGGACCTCAACATGGCGCTGGCGCGGGAAGGCCTTTTTTTCCCGCCGGACCCCCAGAGCTTCCTGGGCGCGACGCTCGGCGGCATCATCGCCGAGAACGGAGGCGGGCCGGCCTGCGTGAAGTACGGAGTGACCAAGCAGTACATCCTGGGGCTCGAAGTGGTGCTGCCGACCGGTGACGTGATCAATGTGGGCGGCCGGACCTTGAAGAACGTGGTCGGCTACGACCTCACCATGTTGTTCGTAAGCTCCGAGGGCACCCTCGGTGTCGTTACAAAGGCCGAGCTGAAGCTCAACCCGATGCCGCCTGCAAGGAAAACGATCATGGCCGTCTATGACGATGTGGCCAAGGCGGGCGAAAACGTATTTAGGGTTTTGGAAAATGGTGTCATTCCCAACAAGATCGAGCTGCTGGACAACTGGGTCATCAACAGGATCGAAGAGATGATGCCTATGGGCCTGCCGAAGGATGCGGACGCCGTGTTGCTCTTCGAGACCGACGGAATTCCCGAGGCCGTCGAGAAAGAGACGGAGAAGATCGTGGAGATTGCCAGGAAGTATGGAGCCAAGGATGTCCGGGTCGCCAAAGACCAAGCCGAGGCCGACAGGTACTGGCTGGCCCGCCGTGCCGGATTCGCGGCGGTGTTCGGCAAGGCGCCCACCGTCTTTGCGGAAGACGTTACAGTGCCGCGGGGCAGGATTCCGGACCTGATCCGGAAATGCAAGGCGCTTGCCAAAAAATACGCTCTGGAGATCGTCGTGCTCGGCCACGCAGGCGACGGCAACCTCCACCCCTCCATCCTCACGGACATCAAAAATAAAGATCATTACGACCGCGCCGTGAAGGCGATGGATGAGATCATCGAAGGCGCGGTTGAACTTGGCGGAGTGCTGTCCGGCGAGCACGGGATCGGTCTCGAGAAGCAGAAGTTCTTCAGGAAGGTCGAAAACCCCAAAGTCATCGATCTCATGAAAGGGATCAAGGCGCTGGTCGATCCGAACAACATCATGAACCCAGGCAAGATCTGGTAAAAACGGGGGGATATCTTGAGCAGCGATCTGAAGGAACTCAAAAAAATTGAGAAAGATGCCGACCAGTGCATGAAATGCGGCTTCTGCGGCTTTTTCTGCCCGGTCTACCAGGAAGAGCGCATGGAACCCGCGGTGGCGCGGGGGAAGAACTTCCTTGTCAGGGAGATTCTGAGGGGCAACCAGGAGTTTACCCCGGAGATGGGCGAGATCATCGGCAAGTGCCTGCTCTGCAAGCGTTGCGTGGCCAACTGCCCTTCCAAGACGCAGATCGACCGGGTCGTGGTCGGCGCCCGCGCCCAGATGGTCAAAGATAAGGGGCTGGGGTTCATCAAGGATTTCATCTTCCGCAAGGTCATGTCCAACCGTAAGGCCTTCGGCCGCTATGTGAAGCTGGCATCGAAGTTCCAGTGGATTTTCCCCAAGGGCGAGGGCAACATCCGGCATCTGCCCGATTTCCTCAAGGCCCTGGGTCAGGGGCGCCACATTCCCACGATCGCCAAGACGTTTCTCCGCGACCAGGTGGAGGAAGTCAACAAACCGCAGGACGGCAAGGAACCTACATTGCGCGTCGGCTATTTCATGGGCTGTGCCACCGACTTCATCTACCCCGAGTTTGGAAAGAAGGTCATAGACTTTCTCACCAAGCGGGGGATCGAGGTCGTGGTGCCCAAGGCCCAGAACTGCTGCGGCTCCGCCATCTATTTCAGCGGCGACTTCGAGACAGGCAGAAGACTGGCGAAGGATAACATCGACGCCTTCAAGGACCTGGACTACATCGTGACGGCGTGCGGAACCTGCAGCTCGACGCTGAAGGACTACAAGGTCTACCTGCCGGACAATGAGGAGCAACAGAAGGCATACGAAAAATTCGCAAAGAAGATCAAGGATTCAACGGAGTTTGTCGTCGATGTGATGAAGCTGAACCTGGGTGAGCTCAAACTGAAAAAGGAGTTCGAGGGCAAGACCGCCACCTGGCACGACCCGTGCCATCTGGTCCGCTACCAGAATATCAAGGAGCAACCGCGAGCCATCCTGCGGGCGCTTAAAGGGCTGAAGTTCGCCGAGATGCCGAACGCGGACCTGTGCTGCGGCATGGGCGGGTCGTTCAGCGTGTACCACTACGACCTGACAAGGAAGATCGCGGCAAAGAAGATGGCCGGCATCAAAACCACCAACGCGGACATCGTGGTGACGGCGTGCCCCGGATGCATGATCAACCTGATCGACAACGTGGCGCACAGCAAGATGCCGCAGAAGGTGCACCACCTGCTTGAACTGGTGGAATAGGAGAAAACCGCGCCGTTCCCGATGGGCGGGAAAGCTGCATCATCTGGAGCGGGAAAGACGCTGCTATGCGGGTAAAATGACGACGATAAAGGAGGGGGCGCGTATGAAATTGGGACACTGGATGACAGCAAAGGACGTTCTGAGGGTCAACGCCTTCAAGTATCCGGACAAGATCGGCATCAAGGACCTTAACAAGCAGTGGACGTTCAAACAGTGGGACGAGCGGGCCTGCAGACTGGCCAATGCGCTTGCCGACCTGGGGATGAGGAAGGGGGACAGATTCGCCGTGCTCGCTTATAACTGTGTCGAGTGGATGGAATTCTACGGCGCGGCCGCGAAGGGCGGATTTGTCTGTGTGCCGATTATGTTCCGGCTCGCCGCGGTGGAGATGGAGTACAACATCAACCATTCGGAGTGCAAGGTCTTCATCGTGCAGGACCAGTGGGTCGATCTCGTCAACGGCTTCAAGAACAAGATCCCCTGCGTGGAGAAGTACATCTCCTTCGCCGTCGACAATCCCGAGTTCAACGGTTATATCCAATATGAAGCGCTGCTTGCCAAGGCGAGTCCGGAGGAGCCGGCCACAACGGTGGACGCGGCTGATCTCTGGGTGATCATGTACACCGGCGGCACCACCGGTAAACCCAAGGGTGTGATGAAGACCCATGCGTCGCTCATCGCCGAGTACTTCATCATGATCTACGACCATCTTTTTGATGGCGATGACTGTATCCTGCTGGTCATGCCCTGCTGCCACGTGAATTCGCTTTTTTACTCCTTCACGGTGACATGGGTAGGCGGCACGGTCATGCCCTATAATATGGTGAGCTTCAATCCCGAAAATCTGCTCAAAACATTCGCGGACCACGGCATCACCTTCACGTCGCTGGTTCCCACGCACTACATCATGATGCTGGCGCTGCCGGACGAGGTAAAGAAGAAGTACGATCTGACAAAGATCAAGAAACTGCTCTGCTCCTCCGCGCCGGCCCGTCGCGACACCAAGCTGGGCATCATCGAGATGTTTCCCAATTCCAAGCTGTACGAGGCTTACGGCTCCACCGAGGCGGGGATCGTCACCATCCTCAAGCCCCACGAACAGCTCAGCAAGCTCGGGTCCATCGGGCGCGAAGTGATCGGCAGCGATATTATCCGGCTGTACGATGAAGAGGGCAATCTCGTGACCAAACCGAACGTGGTGGGCGAGCTTTACTCCCGGAGCCCGATGCTTTTCGAGGGGTACTGGAAGGATCCCGAAAAAACCGCCCAGGCGATGAAGGGCGAGTATTTCAGCGCGGGCGACATGGCGTTCCGCGACGAAGACGGCTACTACACCCTGGTCGACCGGAAGGCCAACATGATCATCTCCGGCGGCGAGAACATCTTCCCTTCTGAGGTAGAGAATCTGGTGGGCAGCCATCCGAAGGTCAAGGATGTGGCGGTCATCGGTGTGCCGCACGAGAAATGGGGCGAGCAGCTGACGGCGGTGGTCGTTCTCCACCAAGGACAGACAGCGACGTCGGAAGAGATTACCGCGTACTGCAGGGGCAAGATCGCCGGTTTCAAGGTCCCCAAGAACATCCAATTCATCAAGGACGACGAGATGCCCCGCTCCGGCGCCGGCAAGATCCTCCACCGGATGCTGCGGGAGAGGTACGGCAAGTGGAGCGACCACCGGTAACACGATTGGATCCAAAATTAACCAACATGAAGTCTCGACCCCTGTTTGTCGGTGTAGACATTGGCGCCTCCCGAACAAAAGTCGCCGTACTCGATTCCGCAAAAAGGCTGATCGGGCATGCCGTGTCCAAGTCGGGGAACGATTTCGGCGCCGCCGCGGAAAACTGCCTTGCGGTTTCGCTCGCTATGGCAAAGGCGTCGAAGGAAGAGATACTCGCCTCCATTTCAACCGGCTACGGGAGACGAAACGTGTCTTTCACCACGGCGGAAAAGACAGAAATCAGTTGCCACGGCAAGGGGTGTTTTCACTATTTCCCGTACCCAATAAGCATTATCGATATCGGCGGCCAGGATAATAAGATTATCAAGCTGGACGGCGAGGGCCGCCGCACCGGGTTTAAAATGAATCGCAAATGCGCCGCCGGGACAGGGGCCTTTCTGGAAGAAATGTCCGCCCGCCTTGATATCCCCCTTGAAAAGATGGACGGTTTGGCCAGGCAGTCCCGGAATCTGGTCGAGCTGGGAAGTTTCTGCACCGTTTTTTCGGCAACGGAGGTACTGGAAAAAATCCGACAGGGGAAAAAGGCTCCGGACATCGTCAAGGGTCTTTTTCTCTCCGTCATCAAGCGGGTCCTGGAAATGGAGTCTCTCACAGAAAATGTCGTCATGACGGGGGGCGTCGTGGCGCATAATCCGTTTCTCGTCACCATGTCCGAAGAGATACTCGGAAGGAAACTGCTCGTTCCCGATCACCCGCAATTGACGGGCGCGATCGGAGCCGCACTTTACGCCATCGAAGCCGCCTGACAGCATGAAATGCGAAGATCAAATAAGAAACTTTTATCCATCTCTCTTAGGGTCTGTTGAAATTTGACTGCTTCAGCATCCGGAGAACGAAGGGAAACGGCGGAAGGGAGAGGGGCGCAAGCAGATCTCCTTCATAGAGAACCTGCGCCAGGAAGAGTCCCGATGGCGGCGCCGTATACTGTGCGGGAAGCGCGGAAACGCCGCTCAGCAACCGCTTCACTTCGGCCGGGGAGAGGTTTCCGCGTCCCGCCTCTACGATGATTCCGACGAGACGACGGACCATCTTCCAGAGAAAATGGGAGCCCACGATCCGAAAGACGATCAAATCGCCCCAGGAGGCGGTATCCACCCGGTCGATCTGCACCTCGGTGGAGAGATGCTTATCGATCCGCCGATCGGCAAAGGAGGCGAAGTCGTGGAACCCCAGAAATAGTTCCGCCGCCGCCTGCATACGGCCAAGATCCAGGTCATCTTTCACCCACCAGACATACCGTTTTCCGAAGGCGGTGCGGGCGCGCGAGATCAGATAAAGATAACTCCGCCGACGCGCCGAGTGGCGGGCATGAAATCCCGCCGGCGCCTCCTCGACATTAAGGATGTTGATCGGGGCAGGCAGGAGATCATTCAAGCCGTAGAGGATCCGCTGCAACGGCAATCCACGCCGGGCTTGAAGATGTGCGACCTGCGCGAGGGCATGAACACCGGCATCGGTCCGTCCCGCTCCTTGAACATCGACTTCACCGCCGAAAAGCTGACGGGCCGCATCGATCACCGTCCCCTGAATGCTCCGTGCGTTGGCCTGGGATTGCCAGCCGCTGAAACCGGTACCGTCGTATTCGAGTGTCAGCTTATATGTACAGGCGCTCCGCATAATAAAGATCCTTTCCTCTGAAGCGGCTTTTTTCAACCCCCCCATCCGCAGAGCGGGGCTTGCGGGCTAAAGCTCCCGGTCGGGAAGTGTAGTTTTTTTCATGAACTCCTGCAACCCTTTTCGAGAGAAGCAGGGCAGGCAGTCGGTCAGATAAAGCTGATCCGCCCTCACTCCCGGGAATTTTGGTGGCATTCACTTGGAACGCTTGGTATATATATTGGGAAATCTCTTTTGCTCGCCGAGGCAGGAATGAAGGCCGTTATCCTGACACCCACCTTTTTCCCGCGACTGACCGGTAATGCCGTCACGGCGGGACGGATTGCCCAAGAACTGATCGAAGGCGGCATCGAATGCCGGGTGATCGACTTGTCCGCTGTTGGGAAAGCGGAGGTTGAAAAAGCGGCCCGAGAGTTCGGACCGGATCTCGTCCATGGTTTTCACGCATACAAATCCGGGCGCATCGGTCTTGCCGTAAAGGAATTATTGGGGATTCCAATGATCCTGACACTCACGGGAACCGACCTTCATGCAGATCTCAAAAAGCGGGAGACAAGAGCCGAGGTTCTGCGCGTCCTGGCGAAGACGGACCGTTTGACGGTGTTCAATGATTCGGCTCGACGTCGCCTGGTTCGGGAAGGCTTCGCCCCGGAAAAGATATCCGTCATCCACCAGTCGGTCTTTTTTCCCGGCAGGAAGGACAGGGACTTTCGGACCGAGCTGCATATCGGCCGCAGGACAAAGGTATGTCTTCTGATGGGCGGCATCCGGAGAATCAAGAACCTCGGCTACGCCTTTCCTGTTTTGGAAAGAGTGCGGAAACACTTTCCCGACCTCTGCCTCCTGATCGCCGGCGGTGTTCTGGAGGATGAGGAATTCCTGCGCCTGAGGAGAAAATGCAACGGCAGGACGTGGATCAGATTTCTTGGAGAAGTCTCCAGGGAAGAGATCCCCGCGCTTCTGAGCTGCGCCGATATTGTTCTGAACACATCGGAATCCGAATCGGAGGCCAACGCCGTCGTCGAGGCCCTCAGCTTCGGGAAAGTAGTCATCGGCCGGCGCATTTCGGGCAACGCTTCGCTGCTTGCCGAGGAAACTGGCGTTCTTTTCCGTAACAGGGAAGAACTCTATGAACAGATTCTCCGTATCCTCCGGAATAAAAAGGAGGCAACACAAATAGGTCGAAGGGCGAAGCGGTTCATCGCTGCCCGTTTCCGACGCGATTGTGAACAGGCAGACTATCTGCACCTCTATAGGGAGACGGCAGGTCAGCGGTTTGGTCGCGACAGCCGCTCGATGAATCAACCGATATTGCATAACGGAGCTGCCTCGATTTGGCCGGGTTCCGAGAGGACGAGATCAAATTCGGGGTAACAAACGGAAGGGAGATCAAACAGTGCGGGTCCTTGTTGTCGCCCCTCATCCCGATGACGATGTCATCGGTTGTGGAGGGAGTATCATCCGTCATACCCGGAAAGGGCATACGGTCACCGCGGTCTACATGACCTCCGGCGAAGCGGGAAGCCTTGTTCATCCTAAAGAGGAACTCCGGCCGATTCGAGAAGCAGAATCACGCGAGGCCGCCTCTCTCATGGGATTTGACGACCTGATCTTCCTGCGGAACGCGGATGGCTGTCTCTCGTCGGACGCTGAAAATGTAACCTGTCTCACCCGGATCATTCGTACAAAGCGGCCCGAGATTCTCTACATTCCTCACGCCGGAGAAGGTTGCCGCGACCACCGGATCACTTATGAAATCTGCGTCGAGGCCGTCAAGCGCGCCCGCGGTCCCTGGTTTCAGGAATGCCCCGGAGAGCCCTGGTCGGTGGAGAGGGTTCTGTGCTACGAGGTCTGGACCCCCCTTGCGGAAGTGTCTTATGCAGAGGAGATCTCGGACTGCATCGATCTCAAGCTGGAAGCGCTCCGCTGTCACCGCTCCCAGTTGGCTTCGATCCCCTATGACGAAGCGGTACGGGGATTGAACCGTTATCGAGGCGCCATGACCGGTCGGGGAAACTACTGCGAGTGCTTTCAGATTCTTGCCATCGGCAGGATTTACTAAGGCGCAGGGAGCATGATTTTTGAAGACTTACGGATCGTGATATTTAAGTTGCGCTTCATGTGCGGTCCCTGTCCTGCGCCGGCGTAGAGAGACGCTGCCAGCGCCCCAGGATCACCGATTCCACAGCCGTTGCAAGACCGAAGGACAATACGCTGATCACCAGCGGCATTCCGTTCGCACGAAAGAGGTCGTAAAGAAAAACATGGACGGCGCCGATCAGGGTGATCAGAATCGCCACGTTGCGCACCTCCCGGCTGCGGTATACCTGAGCAAAGAACATCAGGACCATCGCAGTCAGGTTGATGATGACCGACTGGCTGCACTGGAGGGCATTATTCAGAGAAGCCGGCGCGAGGGACATTTCCAAAATACGATAGACCGTCACCCGCAGCAGGAAAAATCCGCCAAACAGAGAGGCCAGGAAAACGACAACGGCTGAAAAGTCGGTCTTATCGATCCCGGAGAAAAAAGCCGATTCCTCGGGCGGTCTCCATTTGCGGCACCAGATGTAATGCATAAGACCCAGGCAGGCGATCGCGCCCGCAGATGCCACGGCGACCGAAAAAGAAGGTTTTTCCCAACCGAGAAGCAGGCTCGCTGCAAGCGCTACGGCCGAATACGTTTGCAGGAGATAGGATGTCAGGCGAACGCTACCGCTGTGCCACCTTGCCGACATGACCGAGGCGCAGAATGCCACCGCCGCCATCACCGGGAGCGACAGCAAGGTGCCCCCTACGATCAAGGGCAGGGCAAGCGCCAGGAGCACCGATCCGGCAAAGAAAAAGGCATTGGCTCCGCGTGCGCCCCTCGTGTCTCGACCTGCCAGCGCCGCTGCAACAACCAGATGCCCTGCTCCGGCGATGGCCCCGATGGCGCCCAACAGAATCTTGCTGCCGCCCATCGCGAACACCACATACTGAACCAGGAGAAAAGCCCATACCACGTTGATCGTTGGGAGGGCCAGTTCGAAGCGGCTGATTCGCTCCGAAACGCCGCGAGCGATCCCTATCCAAGCCGTGATCGCGTATATGGCCGCGAAGAGCGTCAACATCGGCAGGAACCCGTCCTGTGCGAGGATCCGGGGCGGCTTTTCACCGCCCAATAATGTCATCCCCAGTTTGATGCCCCACAGCGTGATCATGAACAGGGTAACCAGGAGCAGAATCCAGCGGAGCCAGGAATATCTATAGGCCCGGGCGGCAAAAAACCCCAGCAGATTGGCCGTAAGGAGGACGATCCCCAGGTAAGGGAAAAAGGGATTGGGGTAATCGATTGCGGCCCCGGCGATGCACATGCCGAGGTTTCCCACGGCAACCGGCGCCGGCACCCGATAGACATAACTGATTGCGGCCGTGCCCAGACCGGTCAACATCAGGAGGACATAAGCCGGGACAGTGGGAAGGGTATCGAAGCGGGCATGCGTTTCCACAACGACGGTAAACATCAGGAGGGTGCCGCAGACCGTGAATACGGGGGCGAGCGAATTGGCTCTCGAGTATCTTCGCCAGCCCTGAAACATCAGGGCAAACGCATAACCCATGCCGATGAGGGTGCCGAGTTGGAGGTTGACCATGCCGTTGTCGGTCACGGTACGCAGGATGAGGGCCACGACCAGGAGGAAGCAAACCGTCGAAAGGCGCTGGAGGAGCGAGGAACGGCCAACCCACGACAGCAATGCCTCCGATGGGTCGGGGAGGTCGCTTTCGCCGGAGGCGGCCCTATCCAACGCCGGTTTGGCGCCGAAAATGGCGATCTGTTCGGCGAGTGCGTCCACCCTCCCGGTCAGCGCCTCCACCTGTGCGGCGATCTTTTCGACCTGGATTTTAAGAGACAGGTGTTCGTCAGACATCTTCTCCCCCCTGCATCGCAGGTTATTCTGCGTTGCGAGATCTGAAAAACGGTATAGCAGTCCCGGTACGCATGAACTTTTACGGCCGGTTTCAGATAAAGGCGCGCATAAGGGGAATCGTTCGGCCCTGTCGCGCTACTTGCCCTTTCCCCCGCCCGGCACGTCGTCGCCGCCGGCGGAATGGCATTCGCTGCAGTTCATCGCGATCATGCTGTCTCCGATATCCGTTGGATGGACAAAACCCTTCACCTTCGTCCCCGGCCGGATATTTGCCTGCTTCTGGCCGAGTACGGTATGGCAGAGATTGCAATCCTTGGAAATGACCTTTCCGTCTGCGGATTTATGCTTCCCGCTGTGACAGCGGAAGCAGCCCGGGGTATAGAAATGACCGATATGGTCGGGATAGGTGTTCCATGACACTTTCATATTTGGAAAGAAGTTTCTGTTATAGATATCCTGCACTCGCTCGATGGCCTGCCTGATCGCCGCTGCCTTATCGCCGGCCGTTTTAGAGTGATTTTTTGCATAGTATTCCTCTATCCCTCTGGCGATGGCGGCTCTCCCTTCTTCTTTGGTCTTGTAAGGCCTGCTGAGCAGCTCCACTGCCACCTTTTTGATGAAGGGCAGCGAGGGATCGATATGGCCTGAGACAAAGTTTTCATCCATTTCCCGGCCGGGCGAACGGTAAATATGGGTCGGGCGATTGTGGCAGTCGGTGCAATCCATGAGGCGCTTTTCCCCTTTGGCGATCTCTTCCTTGGAAAGAGGCTCATACTCGTCATGGTACTCCGTGATCTTGCCGCTTTTATCCCTGACGGCCACATAGGGGATCTCGAGACGTTTTCGATCCTTGGCGATGTAATAGACCTCACTGCCGATATGCCAGTGAATGCCCATCGCCGTTGGGGTTTTCGGGGTTCCGCCGATATTGATCAGCATGTTTGTCTCCCGCGGCGTATTTTTCTCATCGGGGGCATAGTGATAAAATACCCTCTGCCGACCCGAATAGAATTTTTCCGGCCAGTGGCAGCGCTCGCAGATGTCCCGCGCCGGACGGAGATTCTCGATCGGGGTTTCGATGGGGACCGCATAGGTGTGAGCCAGCACGGCGTATATCTGCTTCAGACCCGAAATCTTGGCCTTCACATACCACTTTGCCCCCGGCCCGATGTGGCATTCCACACACCGAACCCTGGCGTGCGGGGAGATGCTCCAGGCGCTGTGCTCCGGAGTCATCACCGTGTGGCACAGCTTCCCGCAGAAGTCGGCGGATTCGGTGAAATGATATCCTTTGAGCGCCGCGATGGAAATGATAAGAATAAAGATCACGGTACCGAAGATGAAAAAGACGAACATCATGCGCTTGCGGCGGTCGTTCAGGTCGAGATCGGGATAGGGTGGAATGACCTCGGGCGCTAACGTACGGCGGTACCGCCTGACGCGGTAGGCGCCGATGGGCACCAGGATAAGACCGGTGATCAGCATGGCAGGAAAGATAAAATAGACCAGAACGCCCAGGTAGGGGCTCTCCACGCCGGTAATCAGCTCGACCGAAAGCAGGACGATGATCAGACCGGTGGCCACCGTGGCCAGTATCATGCCAACCAGGCTGACGATATTGAAGAAATACCCCAATATATTCTTATTCTCAGGCATGTTATTGCTCCCCCCACTCCTTATATAAGACTTTTCTGTTGATGTTCACTCCTTTAACGCAGCGCCGTTATAAATGTATAAATCATTAAAAACAGCAGGGAAATCCCAAAGAATAGCGCCAAAAACCCAAACCCCTTGAAGAAAAATTCGAAGAAAGCACCGCTTCGTGTCTTTACGAGGCATTGCTCGGTTTTCCCTTCCTTTTCGTAGCGCTGCCATTGATCGCCGCGTTCCTCTACGAACTCGTGTTTCGATATCTGGCCGTTGAAAATGACAAAGTCCATTGGGAATTTCTCGGGGCGGAAGTGGGTGTTGAAGAAATGTACCGTGAAGATAAATCCGGTGGCAAGCAGCGCCTCATCGGAATGAACGATCGTCGCCACGTTGAACATCCACCCCGGGTAAATCTGACCGAAAAATTCCGGAAACCACAGCATCAACCCCGAGCCCCCTATGGCAAACATCCCCCAGAAGACGGCAAGAAAATCAAACTTTTCCCAGTAGGTCCAGCGCTCAAAGGTGGGTTTCGGCCCTTTGAAAAAGAACCATCGCATCATGGCTGTGATGTCTTTGACATCGCGCTCGTTGGGACACAGGGAATCGGGACCGAGCAGCCGCTGCATCCAATTCCCCGGGATGTCTTTCCTGAAGAAAAGAAAATGGATGCACATGGCATTGGCCGAGAGGAAGTAAACAAAGGTAATTATAGCGCATATCCTGTGAATCAGGGCGGCGTTGGCCGCTCCGCCGAAGAGCGCCATAAGGAGCTTTGACAGTTCCTGGTCGCTGAACTTGAGCGGCAATCCGGTGAGGGCCAGACCGAGGAAACTGACAATGACCAGAAGGTGTAAGACGATATGGCGGGTGTTGAAACGGCGGTACTGTTTGTATCCTCCGGGGATGTGGCCGACAGCCCCTTCCGCAAGCAGCGCCGCTTTCTCCCTGTTGTCGATAAATCCTCGGTACATCCATAAAAGCGTATGCACCCAGAAAACGGCGAATGTGCCGACCAAAAGACCGACCATCAGGACATAGGTCCAGTAGAGCAGTGGGAATTTTTCCCTGTCCGTGTGCTCTCCGTGGGCGTAAAATTTCGTAAACTTCGAAGTGGCGTGTTTATGGCACTGTTTGCATGTAGCGACAAGATTTTCGGGATGGACGGTGGAGAGGGGATCCGACGCCTTAAGTACCGAATGGGCGGTGTGACAATCGGAACACCCGGCGACCTTCTCCGGATAACCGAGCCGGTAGTTCTTCCCGTGATAACTGTCCATGTATGTCCGGGTCGCCACATTGAAGACATTGTTTCGCTTCATCATCTTCTCATCGCTGTGGCATTTAAGACAGACTTGGGTATGGAATACCCGGTCCGTATGGTATTTCGGATCATTCATCGGTTTGATGTTGTGGAGATTATGGCAATCGTTACAGGCGGCGGAATCCTGATTGCCTGCCGCGACCGTTTTACCGTGTATCGATTGCCGGTAAACCGCCTCGTGGTCATGACACTGGATGCACTTGGCAACCACAATACGTTTGTCATTTTTCCAATAGCGGTGCGAATGGATGTCGGTATGGCAATCGGCGCATCGGATATCCTTCTGTATATGTACGCTTGAATAATGCTCGGCGTTTTCTTTTTTGTGGCAGCGCTCACAACTTACCCTCTCCATTTTTATTTGACCCTTCACATGCCGGGAAAGATCGGTAAGCTGGACATGGCAGCTGTTGCAACCGTTCTTGCCGTGTACGGAGGAAATAAAGGCAGAGGCGGAGATCTTGTCACCGTGGCAACCCAGGCAGGCAGCCGAATCGACGGGCAGACCCTGCTCGGCCTGTAGAGGATAAGCGGAAAAAACAAGGATCAAGATCACAAACGTTATACGGGACAGCATACTCCCCATGCCGATCCTCTGATTAAATAAGGAAAGACTGACATCGTGCATTATGAGATCTCCCACTTAACAAGGATGTTCCGAACCGGGTATGTACTTCAACTCCATTAGGACAAAACGGCTGTATGGTTAATATATACACAGGTAAAAAGCAATATAAATTTAACTCCGAACCGCGCCAAAATGGCATATCTTTCTTGACTATCCTTCCCCTATACAATATGGTTATATCACCTTTGCATTTCTTAGGGGCAAGACGCTTGCGGGTCAGTCTGATCACCAAATTGACTATCGGTACAAGTCTTATCCTGCTTGTGTTCATGGTTTTTTTTGCCTACATCAATATCGCCACCTTTAAAACGATGCTCCTGGAAGCCGCAATCTCCGATGCCGATAAATTAAGCGAAACGATTATCAAGACCACCCATTATGAAATGCTCGAAGATAACCGGCAAAGGGCCTATCAAATGATCCAGGAAGTCGGTACGCTGCAAGGAATCGATCATATCAGAATGATCAATAAGAGCGGTTATATCACATTCTCTACCGAAAAAGGAGAAATCGGGAGGTATCTTGACAAGACAGAGGCCGGGTGCAACATGTGCCACGACATCGGCGAACCAAAAGTGCAAGCCTCCACGATGAACAGAAGCCGGGTATATTTCAACAAGCAGGGAAAGCAGGTGGTCGGTATGGCCAAGGCCATCTATAACGAGGAAAGCTGCTATCTGGCGTCCTGCCACTTCCATCCTCCCAAGCAGAGAATCCTGGGGGTGCTGGACACCATCGTTTCCCTTGAAAACATGCAGACCCTGACAGGCTATTACCGCAACAGGATCATTGCCCTCACTTTTTTTCTCCTGATGGCGATTTCCGTCGCGATCACCTTTTTCACGCATCGCCTGGTCAACCGGCCGGTAAGGAAACTCCTCACTCAGACCACGCGCATAGCCCGGGGTGATTTCGACACCTTGGTGAATAATCCCTCTCGTGATGAAATGGGCGAACTTTCGGACGCCTTCAACCGGATGACGGTTAGCCTGAAGAGCGCCCGGATCGAGCTGGAGGAATGGGGGAGGAACCTCGAGACCAAGGTCGCTGAAAGGACAAGCGAAATCAAAGAGATACAGACACAGCTCGTCCGTTCTGAAAAGTTGGTTTCCCTCGGGAGGCTGGTGGCCGGCATCACCCACGAGATCAACAATCCCCTTACGGGGATCCTGATGTTCGCCAACATGATCCACAACAATCCCAAACTTGACCCTTCTGTAAAGAACGATATCGATGTCATCATCAACGAAGCCAAGCGCTGTGCAAAGATCGTCAAGGGATTGTTGGACTTTTCTCGTGAATCGATACCGGAGAAGAAACCGGCATCCCTCAGCCAGGTCATGGAGGGCACACTTGCCCTCATCGATCGCCAGTCAAGTTTTCACGGGATAGACATCATCCGAGACTATCAGCCGGATTTCCCGCTCATCCCACTCGACGCAAACCAGATAGAACAGGTTTTCATCAACATGCTGCTCAATGCCATCCAGTCAATGCCCGGGGGTGGAACCATTTCCATTAAAACATATATGGAAGAAGAATACGCCTGCCTCACAATCATCGATACCGGGACGGGAATCGCTGAAGAAAACTTGGAAAAGATATTTGACCCCTTCTTCACGACGAAAAGCGACAAAGGGACGGGATTAGGCCTTTCCGTTTCTTACGGCATCATCGAGAGGCACGGCGGAAAGATCGAGGTGCGAAGCAAAGTGGACGAAGGGACGATTTTTACCATCAAACTACCCATGGGTCAGCAGGAAAACGGAACCCCTCCCGCGGGCAGTCCGGCTCATTAGAACCCCGGCCTGTGTCCGACCTGAAGAAAACCATCATAAGCGACGTGTATCTTTTTTTTGTACAACCGCTCGATCTCCCATATCATCTCTGTTCATAATAAGTTATCTGCTTGATCCCCGGTGCCGATCCTTTATCGCCGACCGATCTGTATAGAGTGATTATACATTACCGATCCGACACGACCCCGAAGAACGCCTTCCCTTCAATAACTATCAATGATACCAGTATGTTACAAAAAAGCCGGGGGCGTATGACATGGCATGACCATTGCATTTATATAAAGGCGAGACCCTAACCCGATACAACGAAAGGAGGAAGCCATGAGAATCACAATGAAGGTTTTAACGGCGGTAGCGGTGTGGGCAACACCCGCGCTGGCTTCCAATGAGGCGGAGACAATGGGTGGCGGTCTGTTGACATCGCTTTTTCTGGGGTTCGGCGCCCTCATCGTCCTGTTACAGCTGATACCCAGTTTGCTGCTCTTTGTGTCGATGCTCAAAGGGCTCTTCGCCGACGCCGAGAACCGTTCGCTGCCGAAATCGGGCGCGAGAATTCCTTAAATTATTGTCTCTACTGTGATGCCGGGAAAAACGAATTATGGTCGGGCTGCTCATCGCAGATAAGAACATCGAATCGCGTAAACAGATCGCCGAGCTGCTGATAAAAGCCGGCTATGATGTGATGGTAACGGACTCCGCCGTAAAAGCGATCCATGGTGTATTGAAAAAAACGGCCCAGGTTGTATTGTTGGGAACCGCTTTGGATGAACTTTCCTCCGCAGAGCTCATTCCTCTTTTGAAACATTGCAACCCTAATCTGATGATCATTCTCATCGCCGATGACGCCCCCTTGCCCATGATCAGGAAGGCGCGAACGGAGGGGATTTTCTATCATGCCTTGCGACCCGCGGAACCGGAGGACGAAGAAGAAATAAGGCAGGTTGTCAAATGCGCCCTGGAAAACGTGAACAGGACAACCTATGCCCGAAAGGCTCTTCCCCATTGAAATTCGCAAGAAGGGATGATCAGAATCATGAAAACGATAAGCATAATGGGTTTGGCGATTGCCGGGTTTTGTGGAAGTTCTGCCCCGCTGTGGGCCGCAGGCGCAACCGTGTCAGAGGATAACAGCAATGTCTTCGTCTGGATATTTCTGGCATTCTGCGCGCTGATCGTCGTCGCCCAACTCATACCGGCGGTGATGATGCTGCTCGGATTTTCCAGGGGCATCAAAAAGAGGGAAACACCCCCCGCCCCGAAACCCGTTGATCGTCTGACCTCCACGGAAGTGTAGCCGCTTCTTGGAGTATTTTCGTTCCGTTATACGGAGACGAAAAAAAAGCTTTCCTTTATAATTGTATTGTCATATAATAGCTATAAGGTAGCTCTTTAAACATAAACGCCGATATCAGTCATCACCACTAAATTAATGTAAGGAGGGTTTGGGGTGTATGGGAATCACTCGCAGGAAATTTTTGCAGTATTCGGGGCTTACCGTAGGATCAGTTCTTTTGCCTTCCGGTCTGGCCGCATCCTCGGAAAAACTAAAAGGCTTCCCGCTACATAAGCCGATCAGGGAAGCCGCCACCATCTGTCCTTACTGTTCCTGTGGATGCGGATTGCTGATCGCCACGGGGCCGGACGGACACATTATCAATTCAGAAGGGGACCCCGATAACCCCGTCAACCGCGGAGCGCTCGATCCAAAATCCGTCGCCGTTCGACAGCTCTCCCAGAGCCCGCTGCGCCTGAAAAAGCCATTGTACCGGGCGCCGGGCAGCGACAAGTTTGAGGAAAAGGACTGGGATTGGACGATCGCCGAAGTGGCCAAGCGGATCAAAACCACCCGCGACGCCACCTTTCAGAAAACGAACGACAAAGGCGTAACGGTGAACCGCAACACGGGTATCGCCTTTATGGGCGGCGCCGCCAACAACAACGAAGAATGCTATCTCGCCTCCAAACTGAGCCGCGCCCTGGGGACGGTCTATATCGAGCATCAGGCCCGGGTCTGACACTCCGCCACTGTGGCCGGTCTGGCCGCAAGTTTGGGTCGGGGTGCAATGACCAATACCTGGATGGATCTGAAGAATGCCGATGTGATCCTGGTCGACGGCTCCAATTGCGCCGAAAATCACCCGGCATCGATGACCTGGATCAACAAGGCGAAGGATGACCGGGGGGCCAAGCTGATCGTGGTGGACCCCCGTTTTACAAGGACGGCCTCGCAGGCGGACCTGTATGTCGCGATCCGCAGCGGGACGGATATCCCTTTCTTCGGCGGGATGATGAAATACCTGATCGACAAGCAATTGATCCAAAAGGAGTATGTGCTCCATTATACCAATGCGGCCAATGTGATCGATCCCGGGTTCAAAGGCCCCGCGGATCTGGACGGCCTCTTCTCGGGCTTCGTGGATGGTGGCGACGGTTTCGGAAAATACGATCAGGGCACCTGGAAATACCAATTGGATCCCCAGGGAAACCCGCTCCGGGATGAGACCCTGAAAAATCCGCAATGCGTTTTCCAGATCATGAGACGTCATTACGCCCGGTATACGCTCAAAGCGGTTTCCGACATCACCGGCTGCCCGCAGGACAAACTGGAGGCGGTCTATAAACTCTACGCGACCACGGGGGCGAAGAACAAGTCCGGGACCATTCTCTATGCCATGGGACAGACCCAGCACACCGTCGGATCTCAGAATGTGCGCTGTATGGCCATGATCCAGCTGCTGCTCGGCAACGTGGGACTCCCCGGGGGCGGTGTGAACGCCCTGCGCGGCGAATCCAACGTCCAGGGGTCAACGGACCAGGGAGTCCTGGCGCATCTGGTTCCCGGATATGTCGGCATCCCGAGGGCGGGCGACCACCCCACACTGGCCGCATACAATGAAAAGGAAACCCCAAAAACCAGCTACTGGTCAAACAAACCGAAATTCTTTGTCAGTCTGCTGAAGGCCTGGTGGGGGGATCATGCCACCGCGGAAAATCAGTTTGCCTATGACTACCTGCCCAAAGTGGAGAGCCCGGCCAAACATTACTGGATGGCGCTGTTCGAGGACATGTACGCCGGGAAGATCCAGGGATTATGGGCGATGGGACAGAACCCGGCGGTCAGCGGTCCCAATTCCCGTCTGGAGCGGGAGGCGCTCAAGAAGCTCAAATGGATGGTCGTCCAGGAGCTCTTCGACACCGAAACCTGTTCGTTCTGGCGCGCCCCGGGCGTCAAACCCGCCGATATCCAGACCGAGGTCTTCATCCTGCCGGCGGCGGACGCCATGGAGAAGGAGGGAAGCATCGTCACCAGCGGCCGGCTGATCCAGTGGCGGACCAAGGTCGCCGACCCCCCGGGTATGGCGCTTCCGGATCATCAGATCCTTAATCTCATCTGCCTAAAACTGAAGGCGCTCTATGCCGCCGCCCCCGGACCCTTCGCCGATCCCATCGTTCATCTCAACTGGGATTACGGCAAGGAATTGAGCGTGGAGAGGGTGGCACAGGAGCTCAACGGGTATGCGACCGCCGTCATCAAGGACCCCCAGGGCAACATTCTCGCCAACAAGGGCGACACCCTCAAGACGTTCGCCCTGTTGCAGGCCGACGGCAGCACGGCATGCGGTTGTTGGATCTATGGGGGATATTTTGCACCGGCCGATGACGGGACGGGGAAGATGATGCCCGCGAGCAAGCGACGGGGGCAGAAAGACCCGGGCGGACTCGGGCTGTACCCCTTCTGGGGCTTTGCCTGGCCGGCCAACCGGCGCATCATCTACAACCGCGCTTCCGCGGATCCCAACGGCAAGCCCTGGAGCGAGGATAAGAAACTGCTCTGGTGGGACGAGGCCCAGAAGAAATGGACGGGCTACGACGTTCCCGACTTTGTCCCGACCAGGGCACCCTCGGATCCCGGCGGTAAAGACCCGTTCATCATGCGCGTCGACGGGCGAGGAGGGCTTTTTTCCGCCCTTAACGAGGGCCCGCTTCCCGAACACTACGAACCCATGGAAACACCAGTCGCGAAAAATCCCTTTTCCTCCCGCCTGCACAATCCGGCCATCCAGGTCTGGAAGACCGATCAGGGCAAATCGATCGGAGACAACCTGGGAAAGACGGACAAGTTCTCCATCGTGGCCACGACATACCGCGTTGTCGAGCACTGGCAGGCCGGAGGGATGTCGCGGTGGCTGGACTGGCTCACCGAATGCCAACCGCAGATGTTTGTCGAGCTGAGCAAGGAACTGGCGGCCGAGAAGGGGATTCGAAACGGCGACCGCGTCAAGATCAGCTCCGCGCGGGGAGAGATCACCGCGGCCGCGGTGGTCACGGGCCGCTTCAAACCATTCAAGATGGAGAATAAAACCGTCCATGAAATCGGAATGCCCTGGCATTTCGGATGGGGAGGTCTGGCGACGGGAGACGTGGCCAACGATCTGACGCCCCACGTGGGGGATGCCAATACCACGATTCCGGAATACAAGGCGTTCCTTGTGGATATCAAAAAGGCCTAGAAAGGGGATCTTATGGCGCGCAAAGCGATGTTGATCGACGAATCAAAGTGCACCGCCTGCCGCGGCTGCCAGGTGGCCTGCAAGCAGTGGAACGAGCTTACGGGGTGGGAGTATTCAAAGACCGTCAATACGGGAAGTTATGAGAATCCTCCGAGCCTGACCCCCCAAACGTGGACACGGATTAAATTTAACGAATACGACGGTCGCCAGGGATTTCGGTGGCTCTTTCTGAAAGAAGGCTGCATGCACTGCGGAAGCCCCGCCTGTGTCGACGTCTGTCCGACGAAAGCCCTGAAGAAGCAGGCCGACGGAAGGGTTACGGTGGAGCCGGATCTGTGCAACGGCTGCGGTTACTGCACCCAGTTCTGCCCATTCGGCATTCCCAGATTGGAGATGGCCGGAGGATTGATCATGTCGAAGGCCAAGGCCTCCAAATGCACCTTCTGCCAGGACCGCACGGATAACGGTCTGAGCCCCTCCTGCGTGAAGACCTGTCCGGCCCAGGCCCTGTATTGGGGGGACCGCGACAAGATGGTTGCGGCGGGGAAAAAACGGGTGGAAACCCTCAAAACCCGCGGATTCGCCGCGGCCAATCTCTACGGTGAGGAGGTCGTCGGTGGGCTCGGAAGGTTGTATGTGCTGATCGAAAAACCGGACACTTACGGACTTCCGGCGGATCCACAGTATCCGGCCATGGCCATGATGTGGCAAAACGTCGTTCAGCCCTTGGGAAAGATCGCCATCGGCGGTACGGTACTGGGAACCTTTGTCGCCTGGTTGATTATCCGTCGGAATATCAGAATGGAGGAAGTCGAATGAACGGTCAAATACAAGAAGCGGGACATGTCTTCCAGATCCGCTGGATCCCGAAGTACACTTTTATAGAGCGTCTCCTGCACTGGGTCAACACCGCCATTTTCATCCCTCTGGTGGTCACAGGACTCGTTCTGTATCTGGACGCTTTGAAGCCCCTGGCCCAGGGGGAAGCCGGACAATGGATGCGCCTCGTACACCGCTTGGTGGCGATTCTTTTCATTGCGGTGCCCGTGATATACGGCATCCTGCAGCCGCGGCGCCTGTGGATGCATTTGAAGGAATTCGCCTTTGACAGGGAAGATCTGGGCTGGCTGAAAAACGCCTTCGGCTATTATGTCTGGGGAAAGCACGATGCGATGCCGCCGCAGGGCAGGTTCAACACCGGAGAAAAGATCAATGCGGTGGTCATGATCCTCTCCTGGATCCTGTTCGTCGTCAGCGGTTTGATCATGTGGTACGGCAAGGGAATCGTATCGGCGGAGCTGTTCCGCTGGATGGTCGTGGTCCATGACTTGACCATGATTGTCGCCGTCTGCATGCTCATCGTGCATCTGTTTCTGGCGGTGGCGCATCCGCTCATGTGGGCCGCCTTGGTCAGCATGCGATTCGGCGTCACCTCCGCCACCTATGCCGCCGAACACCACGCGAAGTGGTATTACGGGCCCAAACGGGCGATGGAACTTTATGAAGCAAAGAAGAAAAATGCATCACACAGTGCTTAAGTTAAGGAGGAATAAACGGTATGGCCAAAATCCTTGTTGTCGATGACGATCCCGATTTCATCAAGATTTCCCGGACGATTCTCCAGTTTCAAAATCACCAGGTGTTGACGGCGGCCAACGGGGAGGAGGGGCTGAAGGTGATGCGGAAGGAGAAACCCGACCTGGTCATCCTGGATATCATGATGTCCTATATCCTCGACGGCCTGGATACCCGCCGCCAGATGGCAGCCGACCCGGACCTCAAAGATATCCCGGTGATCATGGCCACCTCGCTCACGGGGGAGAGGGTGCGAAGCGAACTGCCGTCCGATGAATATGTTCCGGCATCCGAATGGATCCACAAACCCATCGATCCCGACAAACTTCTCGAACAGGTGAAAAGGGCTCTCGGATAAAGACATGCCCCGCAGCCTTGGGCTGCGGGGCATCAACCGCAAGGAACGAAGCAAGCTCCGGGGGGAATTTACCCCCGGAGAGATTAAGGTGCAGGGCGGGGCTTAAAACGTTGCGCTCCCGGTCACGGCGCTTCACGTTTTCCCCCGGGAAGCACCAACGGCATCAGGAACCGGAAGAGGCTCCCCTCGCCGAGAGTAGATGCCACTTCTACCTTACCTCCGTATCCTTCCACAATGCGTTTGACTAGCGGCAGTCCCAGGCCCGTTCCGCGCCGCTCCATCGTCTTGGCCTCGGCGGTCCGAAAAAATTCGTTGAAGATCGACGGCAGATCCTGCGGTGAGATGCCGATCCCCGTGTCCCGCACCTCCCCGATAGCCTGTGTCTCATTCTGGTCGAGCGTGATCCCGATCCGACCCCCGTTCCGGGTGTATTTGATGGCATTGGATATCAGGTTGGTCCACAGATGCGTCATATGATTGGGGTGGACCTCTACAGGGGGATTGTGGCGGATGGTCAGTGTCAACGAAAGACCTCTCCCCTCGGCCTCCGTTTGGAGCGAAGGCAGGATCTTTTCCAACTCATCCCCGAGCTGGACAATAGATCGATTCTCTACGGACATTTCCTGCCTGGCGGTGGCCAGATTCATCAGGTTGTCCACAAGGTGCAACAAATCCTCGGAACGATCCATGGCATGCTGGATCATCTCCTTCCATTGTTCCGGGGGGACATACCCTTTGAGCAGAATGAGCAGAAAACTCTGAAGCGCTGTAAGCGGGGCGCGGAATTCATGCGCGATCGTCAGCCGGAAAGCGGCCGGCGCCAGAAAATCCTCGTCGAAAAGCTCGGAGGTCTCCAATTCTCCTTTTGTGACGGACCATAGACGAGAGACATCCTGCTCGAAGATATGAAGCCTCCTGAGTTGCATTGCCATGACGTGCCGTTCCATGGCGCGGTCGATGCGAAGCGTGAGGAGTTCGGGTATGATCGGCAGGGGGATCAGATCGTGACCCCCCGATTTTGCCACTTGTAGGGCGCGCTCCCATGTCGCGGGTCCGCTGAGCAGGATGCAGACCCTTTCGACGTCATTCGCCACCAGGTTTGCAAAAAGATCCTTCGCCGGTTGATCGGGAACCATCGCGGCATCCATGAGGATGATGTCGATATCCTTCCCTGCGGGAGTGCATGCCCGCTCCGGCAGCGTATCGGTCGTCTGAACGGAAAAGCGCCCCGGGTCCAAGGCCCGACGGCAGGCCGACTGGAGGTCGGCATTTCCGCTGATGATGAGGATCATTTTCTGGTCTGCCATCGCTCGTTTATTGAATGAGTGTATCCAAGGCGTTTGCCCCCGTCCGCGAGGATACCGTCTTGGGTGGAATCATGGGCAGGGTGACGGTAAAGGTCGTTCCCTTGCCCACCTGACTGGACACCTGAATCTGGCCGCGATGCATCTTGATGATGCCGTAAACAATGGATAACCCCAGCCCAGTCCCTTTTCCGAGGGGTTTGGTTGTATAGAAGGGGGTAAACAGTTTTTCCAGATTCTTCGTCTCGATGCCGCGGCCGGTATCCGCGATGTCGATCTCTACCGCCCGGCCTTGGGTGAACCGGGTGGTGATCGTGATTGCTCCCCCTTCGGCCATGGCATCGGCCGCATTGTTGAGCAAGTTGACAAACAACTGCACCAATTGGGCGGGGTCCGCCTGGATAGACGGCAAATCCTTAACAAAACACCGGCTGATCGTCACACGATCGTAATTGGGCTGGCCGCTTATGCTCTTGATCGCCTCCTCCAGGATGTCGTGCACATTGCTCTCCTGGGCCAGCATCTCCTGCTCGCGGGCAAAATTCAACAGGTCGGCGACAATCCGCTTGCAGCGGTGGGTCGCATCGATGATCATCTTGAGATCATCCCGCTGGGTGCCGTCGTCGCCGGCCTCGCGGTAGAGGGTCTCCGCGTAGAGCATGATGGTGCCGAGGGGATTGTTGATCTCATGGGCAACACCGGCGGCCAACTGCCCCATAGACGCCAGTTTTTCCTTATGGACCAGCTCCTTCTGGATTCGTTCGAGCGTCTCCACCATGGTGTTGAAGGAGTGGCCCAGCGCCGCCAGCTCCCCTTTCCCGGATACCTTCACCCGAACGCCCATATCCCCCTCGGAAAGGCGGCGATTGGACTCCACCAGGGCGCCGATCGGCTTGATGAACAGCCGGGCGATCGGCAAGGCGATCAACCCCGCCAGAAGGATACAGATCACCGCAATCAGACCGACCCGGTTATTGAAATCATGAACCAGGGTTAAAAACGACGATTCCCGGGCGCCCACGTACAGGCTTCCCACCACGCTGCCCCGGCTGTCCGAGAGAGGGTAGTAACAAGTGATAAACCACTCGTTGACCACGTAAGCGCGACCTACATAAATACGGCCCTCCTTGAGGACGACATTGCCGACCTCCTGCGATATTCGGGTGCCCACGGCGCGTTTCCCCCGCTCGCTCATCACGTTGGTAGACACACGAAGGTCGCCGAAAAATATGGTGACCGTATCGATCCCTGCCACCTCCTTGATGCGATCCACCAAAGTGAAATCGTTGTTGAAAAGATAGACCGATAAGACTGCGCCGATGATCCGCTGATCGCGACTGCGCAAGGGATACACCCCGGCCAGGGTGAGACCTGCCGTCCCCTCCCGCGGATCAAACGGCTCCGGGGCGGCCATGGGCGTCTCGATCAAAGGAATGAACGCCTGTCGATCCAAACCGACCTGGGCCAAAAGCTCCTTCGGTATGACCTCCGTAGCGGTCTGCGGCTTGCCTTTCTGCAGAACCTCCTGAACGATCGACAGCCCTTTCCA
>Ga0233425_10001382_pt1 | contig 54892 bp, 45 predicted proteins | sample Watercolumn_Towu_2_FD_181712 | JGI IMG/M metagenome (GOLD analysis project Ga0233425, IMG submission 181712) | Freshwater microbial communities from Lake Towuti, South Sulawesi, Indonesia - Watercolumn_Towuti2014_140_MG | ecosystem: Environmental > Aquatic > Freshwater > Lake | place... | reverse complement strand
CGGGGCGCAGCGACGACCACGGCTCGAGGAGCGGCGTCCGCCGAGGGCTGCACAGGCGGCTCGTGAGCTCCGAGGCTCGCCACGAGCCAGCCGCCGCCGACCAGGACGCAGGCCGCGGCGGCCAGCGCGGCCACGCGCCACCTCCGTCTCACCGTGCCCCTTGCCGCGCCCGTGCCCGCCCGCTCGGCCGAAGGGGGTCGCGAACGCTCGGCCGCGGCGCCGGCGTCGCCGATCCGGGCCACGACGGGCGTCGCGTCCACGTTGCCGCGCGGGGCCTCGGCGGGAGCGGGCTCGATCGGAGCGTCCTCGAGGACACCTGGGACCGGGAGCTCCCCGAGACGTTCCGCCTCGTCGAGACGGTCCAGCGCTCCCTCGATGGCGGCGAGCATGTCGCGTGCGCTTGCGTACCGGTCGTCCGGAGCCTGGGCCGTGGACCTGGTCACGACCTCACGCAAGCAGTCCGGGACATCGGGTCCGAGCTCGCGCTGGCTCTTCGGCCCGCCGGCGAGCATCTCGTGCAGGATGATCCCCGCGGAGAAGATGTCCGCCGTGGGTTTGACCGCGGCGCCGGCGAGCTGCTCCGGGGCGGCGTACCGCCAGGTGCCGAGCGGCCCGTCGGTGATGGTGTCGGCGCCGGCGAGCCGCGCGATGCCGAAGTCGAGCACCTTGACGACGTACCGCTCTCCGACCTCGGCGCAGAACACGTTGCTCGGCTTGAGGTCGCGGTGGACCACGCTCTGCTCGTGGACGTAGTCGAGCGCTTTGAGCACCTGGAGCATCAGGCCCAGGGCCTGCTCCACGGTCAGCCCGCCGCGCGAGAGCAGAGCGTCGAGGGGCTCGCCCTCGAGGAGCTCCATGACGAGGAGCATGGTGCCGTCGGTCTCGACCGCGAAGTCCAGGACCCGCACGACGTTGGCGTGCCGGGTGCGCGCCATGATCGTCGCCTCGCGCCGGAACCGCTCCGAGGCCTCGCCGCCGGCCCTCCGGGTGGATGCGACGAAGCGCGGCGAGAAGAACTTGACCGCGACGGGCTGGTCCAGCCTGAGGTTCACCGCCTCGTGGACGCAGCCCATCCCGCCCGCGCCGAGCACGCGGCCGATGCGGTACTTGTCGGCGTAGACCCGTCCGGTGTGCTCGTCGAACAGGGAACGGTCGGTGACGGTCGCCAGCTCTCCGCGGTCGTACGGGCACACCTCGTCCGGAGGGAGGTCCTCGAACACCCGCTGACACCGGCGGCACGACCAGGCCACGGGCCAACGATACCACGGGCCACCGCGGACGGGGCACCTTGCGGTCTCTCCACTGGCGTCGATAATGCGAACGGGTGCGGGACGTGGAGCTCTGGAAGGACGAGGTCGAGGACAGCTTCGGGTACGTCGGCCAGCTCTTCGGCGGCCGGTACCGCATCGATCGAGCCGTCGCCACCGGCGCGTTCGCCATCGTCTATCACGCGACGACCGAGCGCGGCGAGGACGTGGCGATCAAGGTCTCGCAGACCGATGACGAGTCGGCGCTGTTCCGGTTCGGCCGGGAGATCAAGGTGCTCGAGGGGCTCCCCGCGAGCCCTCAGCTCGTCGCCTACCGGAGCCACGGCACGTCGCCCGACGGCCGGCTCTTCCTCGCCATGGAGTACGTGCCCGGACCGACCCTCGCCGACTGGCTGCGCGCCCGGCCCGTGCTCTCGCCCGTCGAGGCGTGCGCGTGCGTGGGCCAGATCGCGCTGGCGCTCCAGAACCTCCACCGGTTCCAGATCGTCCACCGGGACCTCAAGCCGAGCAACGTGCTGCTGTCGCGCGACGGCCTGGTGAAGCTCTTCGACTTCGGCCTCGTGCTCGACCGCGACGGCATGCTCCAGATGTTCGAGTCCGAGGACATCGTGCCAGGAGGAGGGGAGAACCTCGCCCTGGCGGTCGAGCGGGGCCTCGTCGTCGGCACTCCCGAGTACATGGCGGCCGAGCAGTTCGAGGACGCCAGGAGCGAGGGCCTGCCCACCCGGACCTGCCCCGCCTCCGACGTGTTCAGCGCCGGCGTCATCCTCTACCGTCTGATCACCGGCGAGGTCCCCTTCCCCATCCGCACGTCCGGCGAGCGCCTCACGCCGTGGGACATCGTCGAGTACCTCGAGTGGCGGTCCCGGATCACGTCCGCGGACATCGTGTGCCCGTCGGGCATCGACGGGCTGGACGACGTCCTCTGGAGCATCCTGAGCCGGACGCTGTCCTCGGTCCCGTGGGTCCGGCAGCCCGACGGGAAAGCGCTGGCCGACGAGCTGTTCTGGGTCCTCACGTCGGGCCGGCGTCAGGGCGAACGGCGGCCCGTGCCCGCGGCGGCGACCCGTGCCCGCGAGCCGGGGCTGGACGCGCGCGACCTCTTCGGCGACCTCGACCTGTCCGGCTCCTGGTCGTGGCAGCTCCCTGGCCTGCCGCGCGAGCGGTGAGGCCGTGGCGGCGAGTCACCCCCTGGCGACGCCGAGGAAGACGGCGTGGAGCGTCACGACCGTCACGACGAACAACGACCTGACCCACGGCCGGTGCAGGCCGAGCAACCGGTAGTCGATCTGGCCGTCCTTGCAGGCCCCGACGCAGTCGCCGCAGAGCGAGCAGGTCAACGCGGGCCGCCGCCGCCGGACCGCCTCGAGAGGCAGCGCGCCGTATCGGCAGGCCCTCGCACACGACAGGCACTCCGTACACCCATCCCCGATCCGCAATCGGAACGGCGAGACCTTCCCCAGCACGTCGGCCAGCAGGCCCAGAGGGCAGAAGACGGCGCAGTGGAACATGGTCCCCCAGCGACGCGTGACGAACACCATCGTGGCCACGCCGACGGCGCCGAATGCGAGCGCCAGCCCCGCGGCCACGGCTCCGCTCGCGCCGAGCGCCCGGAGCAACCACGCCACGACGACCACGCCCGCGAGCGACGCGACCCGCACCCAGGCGCTCCAGCGCGGCAGCGACCTCGACCGTCGCCAGGGACGCGCGAGCAGGCCATCCCAGGCGCCGAAGTAGCACAGGTGGCTGCACCAGGCCGGGCCCACGAGGACCAGGGTCACGGCGAACAGCGCCGCCATGAAGAACCCCTCGCCCCGGAATACAGGCCCCGCCACGATGACCGCGGGGACCGGGACGTGGAGGCGACCCGTCATCAGGAGCTCATCGACGCCAGCGATGCCGAGCGCGAGCTGGCCGAAGAAGACGACGGAGAAGAATGTCCAGATGCGGAGCCGCCAGATCGGCTGGCGCGCAGGATCGAGCAGCAGCTCGGCGACGAGCGCGGCATAGACGGACAGCGCCAGCACCTCGATCCATCCGGCGCCGGGCGCGAGGCGCTCGGCCAGCAACATCGGTGACGCGACCACGACCTGCACGACGCCGGTGAGCACGGCGGTGCCGAGGAACGCACCCGCTCCGATCCACGGCGCCCCCGACCCGAGAGCGAACCGCCGCCGCATCACCTCGGTCCTGAAGACCAGCGGTGCGAGCGCCGTGACGAGCGCCACACCGCCGATGATGGCCGCGGCCCTCCGCCACGGCATGCCGTGTGCTCCCCGGATCAGCGCGAGGTCCGCCGCAGTATCGACCCACACGACGGCCGCCGCGAGGGCGAGCACCGTGAGCACGGCGGGCACCCAGCGGCGCCTCAACACGAGGACCGCGGGCGAGGCGAGGCACGCGGCGACGAGCCCGATGTCTCCCTGGCGCAGGAAGTGAGCGCCGATCAGCAGCGCGGCGAGGCCGAGCGGGAGCGACAGGAGCGACGTCGCGAGCCACTCGCTGCCATGCGACGCGCTCTCCGCATTCACCACCTGCTGACCGCCATCGGTGCTGGCATCGACATCGGCGCCGCTCGGCATCGCGAGCGGAGAAGCAGTTCGATCGATCACCGGCTCATACATACATCCGGACGGTATCTCCCGAGGCAACACCTCGCCGTGACATTTGTCACAGGGGACCGGTCAGATCGGGTGCGGCTCCGTGGACCGGATGGGCGTCCACTGCGTCCACGCCGTCCACCGCGTCCACCCGGACCCCCGATCTCCGGCCTCTCCTTGACCCCCGGCGAGTCGAGGGTGCAGCATCGAGCGGAGCGACGATGAGCTGCATCTGGGAGCTCTCCGCCCCGGGGTTCTGGAAGGTCTACCTCGCGGCGTGGGTATCGGCGGCGGTCCTCGTCCGCCTCGCCCCGGCGTTGATCGACCGGTGGACGGCGAGGAGCGCAGAGGCGGGCACGATCGACGTCTACCAGCTCGCCTACCTCCGCGGCGGGCTGGCGGCCGCGGCCCAGACCGCATTCGCATCGCTCGTGAAAAAGGGTCTCGTCGTCCTGGCCCCTGGGCGCGGCGTGACGAGGGCGGTGCAGGCCCGGACCCCGTCGTCGCTCGCCGAGCCGGAGCGCATCATCTACTCGCAGATCCCGGCCGCGAACCGTGGCGCCTGCGCATCGCCCGCGACGCTCCACGCGCGGGTCGAGCCGGAGCTCGAGGCATGGGAGAGCCGCCAGCGGCGCAAGCTCACGGCCTCGGGACATCTGCTCTCCACGACGGCGGCCGGGTTCAGGCTGCTGATCACCCTGGCCGCCGTGGGAGCGTTCACACTCCTCGGCGTGATCCGGCTCGCGGGGCAATCGTCCGGATCGCCCGTCGGGTTCCTGGTCTTCATGATGGTGGCCGGGAGCGCCGCGCTGTGGCTCCTGCGCCCGCGCGCACGGCTGACGAGGAAAGCCCGGACGCTGCTCGCCGAGCTCCGGACCGGGTACCTGAGCGCTGACCTCGTCCGGCGGCGGATCGACCTCGCCGGCGACTCGCCGGCCCTGATCGTCGGCGTGGCCGCGGTCGGTGTCGAGGTGCTGGCCGGGACGGGAAGCGCCGCGCTGTTCCGGAGCACGCCCTCGGACGGGCCGGCGGACGACACGGGCGACTGCTCGAGCGGCGCGAGCTGCTCGAGCTGCGGCGGCTGCGGCGGTTGCGGCGGCTGCGGCGGCTGCGATTGAAAGGGGATGTCATGACGAACGACCTCGACCTGTCCTTCCTCGGTCTCGACGAGCAGGACCGCCAGATCCTCACCGAGGGCTTCGAGCGGATGATCCGCGAGTCCGGTGGGAACGTGGAGTCGCTCGTGACGTTCGGCTCGGCCGCGTCGGAGGGATTCGACCTCCGGCGGTCCGACATCAACCTCATCGTCGTGCTGCGGCGCGACGGTCGCGCGGACCTCGACGCGCTCAGACCCCACCTGGCGGTGCTGATGCGCCAGTTCAAGGTCTCGCCGATGATCACCACACGCGAGGAGCTGGCCTCGAGCGCCGACGTCTTCCCGGTGAAGTTCCTCGACATCCAGGAGCAGCACAGGGTGATCCACGGCCCGGACCCCTTCTCCGGCCTGGTCATCGGCCGCGACCACGTCCGGCTCCGCTGCGAGCAGGAGCTGAAGAACATGGCGCTCAGGCTCCGCCGGCAGGTCGTCTCGCGGGTGGTCGGGAGCCCTGCCTCCGTGCTCCGCGAGACGATCCGCGGGGTCCTGCCCGCGTTCACGTCGGTGCTGCGCGCCCTGCTCGGGCTCCGGGGCGTGACGGTCGGGGCGGACCGGGCCGACGTGCTGTCGCGGGCCGCCGCCGAGCTCGACCTCCCGGCCGAGGTGATGGAGCGCCTGGTCGATCTCGGGCGGGGCCGGAGCCCCGCGGACGACGGGGCGATGGAAGACCTGGCGCACGACCTCCTGACCGCGGTGGTCACGGCCGCGGCCGCGGCCGATCGAATGGATATCCCATGATGCTCGGGACCGCGGTGCATGCCTTCTCGGACCCCTTCTGGCTCCAGTGGCACCTGACTGACGCCTGCAACCTCTCCTGCCGGCACTGCTACCGCGAGCCGGGGGTCATGCGACGCGAGGCCCCCGTCGAGGCGCTCGAGGCCGTGGTCCGGCGCTACGCCGCGTTCCTGGCGGGGCGCGGGCTCGAGGGCCGCATCCAGCTCGGCGGCGGCGAGCCCCTGCTCGCCACGGACCCGCTGTTCACCGTGATCCGGGCCGCTCGCACGCACGGCATCCCCTGCCGCGTGATGTCGAACGGCACGGTCGTGACCGCGGAGCTGGCCAGGTCGCTGGTCGACCTCGGCGTCGAGGTCGTCCAGGTCAGCATCGACGGAGGCCGCGAGGTCCACGACGCGCTGCGCGGCGACGGGACGTTCGAGAGGGCCTGCGCGGGCGCCGCGCTGCTGGCGAGAGCCGGCATCGAGGTGACCATCGCCGCGACGCTGTGCCGCGCGAACGCGGATCAAGTCGAGCCCGTGGCGCGGGCCGCGGCATCCGTTTGCGCCAGGCGGCTCGCGTTCTCGCGCCTCGTGCCGCGCGGAGCCGGCGCCGCGTTGCGCGACGAGCTGCTCTCACCCGCGGGCTGGCTCGCTGCTCAGGTCTCGATGCTCGAGCACGCGCGGCGGCACGGCGTCGCGCTGATGGCCCGCGACCCCACGTTCGCGGTGCTCCTGAGCCGACCTCACGCCACCCGCGTGCCGCGCCGGGCGGGCGGGTGCGCCGCGGGTTTCAACGGCCTCGTGATCGATCCCGACGGCACGGCCTTCCCCTGCCGGAGGCTCCCTGTGCCGGTGGGTAACGTCTTCGAGCAGGGCTTCGACGAGATCTGGGCCTCACCCGTGCTCGAGACGCTCCGGAGGCGCGACGCGTTGCGAGGCGCGTGCGGCGCGTGCCGGCTGCGCTGGCTCTGCGGCGGGTGCCGTGCCGTGGCTCACGCAACGACCGGCGACGTGATGGCCGAGGACCCGCAGTGCCCGCTGCGCGCGGGCCGGCTGTCCAGGTCCTGGTCCTCGGCTCGACACCGCTGGCACCGGTGGCGCTGGGCCGCCGCCGCGCCCTGAAGAAACCGTGAGCGTGAGCGTGAGCGGCTCTGGACACGAGCGTGAGCGTGAGCGGCTCTGGACACGAGCGTGAGCGTGAGCGGCTCTGGACACGATGCTCGCGCGGCTCGTATGCTCTTCCCCGCGACTGGAGGACGACAGGTCACCATTGCTCGAGCGACCCGGATTGACCCGGACGACCTGTGCCGCGGCCGCGTGCGCGCTGATCGCGTGCTGCGGCGGGGACGAGCAGACCGCCCGGCAGACCGGACCGGACGCCGGAGCGCGGCGCGAGCCCGGCGCTCCCGTCCTCGCGGTGCCGGAAGGATCGCCGCTCGGTCAGCTCGCCCTGGCGCTGCACCGCGCGTCCGCGGGCGACGCGTGGCGCAGCGAGATCGAGAGCGTGCTTTCGGAGTGGCGCGGCGCTCGACAGCCCATGACGGACCTGATCCGCGAGACCTATCGACGTCGCGACTACCGGCCTGTGTTTCTCGACGGGCTCTGGCCCGCCGAGACCGCCGCCGTGCTGATCAAGGCCGTGCGCGAGGTCCCGTCGCACGGCCTGCCCGGCTCGCCGTACCGGCCAGGCGTCGTCATCCCGCTCCACGAGGTGCTCGTGTTCGACCCGGATCAGGCCGCGGGCACGTTGACTGCGCCCGCCGGGGACCTCGATCGCCTGGCGGAGCTCGAGTGGCAGTTGCCGCGCACGATCTACAAGTCCCCTCGTGCGTCGGAGAAGGTCCCGGAGGTTGCGGTTCGTCCCCTCGGCAAGCTCCCTGATGTCCCCAGGCCCGAGCCGGACGTCCGCTGCCTGCTCGAGTCCGTCGATGCGGCGCTGTCCGGCGGCCGGACGATCGATGCCGAAGTCGTGTCCCGCTGTCGCGTCGATGCCATGGCGCTCGACCGTGCGCTGGCCGCGGCTCGCGCGGCCGTGGAGCAGCGCGCGGCGCAACGGGCCTCGCTCGCCCTCCTCGACGCGCTCCTCGTACAGGCGTTCTACCAGTGGGTCATCGACTTCACGATCGACTCGCGCGTGCATCCGTTCAAATCCCAGGGAGCCGTGAACCGGACGCGTCTGCCGGCGGAACATTCGGCGGAGCTCCTCGAGGTCATGTCGTCGTTCGACGGCGCGGGCTCGCTCGAGCGGCTGCTGCGGAGCATGGTCCCGCGAGACCCGGCGTACGACCACACGCGACGCGCGCTGGACCGGTACGCGAAGCTGATGGACGGGGCGAAGGTCGGCGAGCTCAGGCAGCGGGGACGGATCGCCAGGGGCGAACAGGGCGACGCGGTCGAAGCCCTGCAGAGACGTCTCGCCGCGGAGGGGTACTACTCCGGTCCGGTGCACGGGGACTTCGACGACGCCACCCACGAGGCCGTGGTCCGGTACCAGCGCGCCCATCAGCTCGCCGACGGCGGCGTGGTCGGCCCCGAGACCGTGGAGAGCCTCAACGTCCCGCTCGAGTGGCGGGTCAAGCAGCTCATGACGGCGCTCGGGCGGTGGCGTGAGAGCCCGATCTCGCGGTCGAAGGTCCCCGACTTTTACTTCCGCGTCAACCTCCCGGCCTTCGAGCTCGAGATCGTCGAGCGCGGCACGACGGTCGGGAGGCACAAGGTGATCATCGGAGACCGGCAAGTCTTCGACGACCCGTTGCGCGAGGGCCTGCGCTGGCACCTGCGCCGGACCAAGCTCTTCGACACGCGTGTCAACGAGGTCGTGCTGAACCCGAACTGGATCGTGCCCGAGGCGATCCGCGTCGAGGAGATCGAGCCCAAGATCCGCGCGACGCCGACCTACCTGGCGGACAACAACTTCAAGCAGGTGGACGGCATGCTGGTCCAGGGGCCGGCGCCGACCAACCCCCTGGGCGTGGTGAAGTTCTCGCTCGAGTCGACGGACTCCATCTACCTGCACGACACGGACAAGCGGTTCCTGTTCAAGGAGCTCGTCCGCGACTTCTCCCACGGCTGCGTGCGGGTGGACGAGTCCGTGGCGCTCGCCAAGCTCGTCCTGGCCCGCCAGGGCGTGGCCCCTGAATCGATCGATCGCCGGATCGAGGAGGGCATGACGCTGCCGATCGAGCTGGAGGACCCCATCCCGATCTTCATCGAGTACGTCACCGTCGGGTTCGACGACGACGGCGGCCCCGTCTTCTACGCCGACCTGTACGACTACGACGTCGCCTACTGGAAGAAACGCACCCCGATCACCCGCGAGTTCCCGTGAGGGGAGTCACCGGGGAGGCACTTTTCTGGAGAAAAGTTCCTCCCCGGGCCCCTCTTCAAAAGACTTCAAACAGTTTTTTCCACGAGCCATTTCGGTCGATCGAAGTTCCCCAGTCCATCACTCCGCGGGGTAGCCAACCGTTTGTGCGAGCATGATGTGCTGCGTGGCGCTCAGTCCCATGGCTCGGCCAAGGCTCTCCCGGTCCACCGAGCCACGGACCACGGTGGCGAGCCCCTCGGACGCGCAGTAGAGGTAGACGTTCTCGGCGATGAGCCCCGCATCCGCCGACGCGGTGTCCGACCGCTCCTCGTCGCTGCTGCCTTCCATCCTGGAGAAGTCGGCCACGTACACGAGGTTGACTGGCGCCCGTCCGACGAAGTCCTGCGTCCCGGTCGCCGCGCGGAGGTCGGACTCCGAGACGCGCTGGAGCCGGTGCTCCTGTGCATCGTATAGGAAGAGCCCCGCCGCGGTGGCCACGTACACGTCCATCTCCTGACGGTTCCTGGCGGACGGCGCGGTGCGCCGGCCGTCGGCGCGGTTCACTCCGAAGCCGGCCCACAGGAGCTCGGACAGGTGGCGCAGCGAGAGCTGCGCGTCGCTGAGCTCGCGGATCGACCGCCGCAGGGAGAGGGCTTTCATCAGGGGCAACCCGCCCTCGAGGTCGGGCTCGACGAGCGCGACCGAACCGTCGTCGGCCACGGCCCACGGCCGATCCCCTGCCGCCCGCTCCCCGGAGCCGGGCGCCCCGGGAGCCTCGTCGCCGATCGGTAGGGCGTGCGCCTGATCATCGCCCGCCTCGGCCCTCGACGCCTGGTCGCCTCCAGGTCCGGTCGCATCATCGACGGTTCGCGCGCACGTCGCCGCGCACCCCTGCGCGACGAGGAGAACCGCCACCAGCCCGTACCCGACGGAGACCTTCATCGAACCCAGCTCCTCGGCCGCGGGCTCAGTCCGCCGGCTCGAAGTCGTCCTTGCCCACGCCGCACGCGGGGCAGACCCAGTCGTCCGGGACGTCGGCGAAGGGAGTGCCAGGGGCCACGCCGCCCTCCGGGTCGCCGATCTCCGGGTCGTAGACATATCCGCACACCGTGCACGTGTATCTCATGTGCCGTCACCTCGAAAACGCACGCGAGATATACCACACAACCTCGCCCAGGCATGATGCTCCGTTCAGCGTGGACGACGTGGACGGCGTGGACAAAGTGGACAGAGTAAAAGCTGGGGCGATGTCCACCACGTCCACAAAGTCCACTTCGTCCACCAGGGCAGCGGGGTCCCATGCCTGGTTGTGCACACATCCGATCCCGCGCCAGTCCGCGCTGTACCTGCCGCCTGCGGCGTGGATACTACCGGCGTCGTTCCCGGGGCCACGCGAGCGCGAACCCGGTGAACGTGGCCGACGCCGCGGCGGGCGGGATGAGGCACAGCGCGGCCATCTCGAGGCTGGTGTTCTGGCTCAGGACGATCGCGGCGACGCTGATCGCGATCCCGGCGCAGAGCCCGGCCAGCGCCCCGGCCATGCCGCGCGCCCGCCCTCGGAGCGGACGCCAGAGCTTCTCGGCCAGCGCCAGCCCTGTGAGCGGAGTGACGACCATGGACGCGACGGCGATGCTCCACCACGTCCAGATGAACCTCGAGCCGACCACGCCCGTCGCGGTCGTCACGGCGACGCCGGCGACCGCGTAGCCGGCCAGCGCCAGGCCCAGGACGCCGATCCCGCAGATGGCGATCAGGTCGCGGACGGTGCGTTGCCAACCGAAGCCCCGCGCGTGGGCGATTGCCGCCCCGGCCACGACAGCGGCGATCAGGAGCACGATGGCCAGGATCGGTCGGATCATGTCGATCGCATCCAGAGAATGAGCGGGTTTCGGGTGGTGGTCAAGCGCGCGCCGTGACAGCACGCTCACTCGGTGTCCAGACCGTAGCCGTGGTCGTACCGGGGGTCCCAGTCCTCGCCCTCGGGGGTCGTCTGGATCCACTCGGCGCCGTTGTCCACATCGTCGCGGGCGATGTCGTACACGTCGCCGCGGCCGCCCAGGTCGAAGAACATGCCCGCGCTGACCACGTCGCCGAGGTAGCCGTCGCGGTTGCCCTCGTGCGCGATGGACCTGCCGATGGCCCAGCTCCCGGTCCCGGGCACGTGGTACTCGTCGTCGCCGCCCTCGTTGATGAGCACGCCAAGCGCCGGGATGCGGCTGTGGCCCAGGACGAACTCGCCGAAGTTGTCGATGGTGTACACGTCGTCGCCGTCGCCCTGGTCGATGTGGAACGCGACGCTCGCGTCGTAGCCCAGCCCGATGCACTCGTCGTCGTCGTTGTTCCGATAGGTGTCGTCGCCGTCGCCGTCCACGTACAGGCCCACGGCCCAGTGAGTTGCCGAGCCCAGGGCGTACTTGTGCGTGATCAGGTGGTCGTCGTTCCCCCGGCGGTCGTAGAACAGGCCCGTGCCGAAGGCGTAGCCAAAGCCCTGGCACATCACCGCGCACTGGTAGTCGTCGTCGCCGTCGAGGTCGAACAGCGCGCCCAGCCCGCCCGAGAAGATCGGCGCGCCCGGGGTGAAGTAGCCGTCGCGCACGCCGAAACCGAACCCTTGCGACCCCGACCAGTTGGACCCCTCGCCCGCCCAGTCCTGGATGATCGGCTCGGCGATGGCCAGGTACGTGTCGTCGCCGCCTTCGTCAACCAGCCAGCCGACGCCGCGCGGCCCGCCGTAGCCCTGGCTCTTCTGCCAGGTCTCGTACGAGTCGTTGCCGGCGCCGAGATCGACGAGCAGGCCGAAGCCGAAGTCCGCGTTGCCCTGGCACATCGTGTACCCGCGATACTGGTCGGCGCCACCGTGGTCGATCAGCACGCCCACTCCGAACACGCCGGCGCCCTGGCAGACTCCGGACGCGTGGTACGAGTCGTCGCCCCCTGAATCGACGAGCACGGCCACTCCGAAGATGCCCGCGCCCTGCATGCGCGTGGCCTCGAGCGCCATCCGGCCCGACTCGATCGTCCAGTCCACGCTGTGCGTGTAACGGTCGTTGCCCGCGAGGTCCAGGACGACCGAGACGGGGTAATAGATCTCCGAGTTCGTGGCCACGTTGTCCAGGTAGGTGTCGTCGCCTGCGAGGTCGACGAGCAGGAAGAAGTCGTCGCCGCGGTGCTCGTCGTCTCCGCCGTCGAGGTCGAGCACGACCCGTCCCAGCGGACCGACCAGCTCGAGCGTCGCGCCCTCGACGGGCTCCACCGCGGTCAAGGCGAGCCGCAGCGACTCGGTTGCCCGGACCGCGAGCTGTCCCGCGCGGGCCAGCAGCTCGAAGTCGAGCCCGGGGGCCGCGTCGGTCCCGAATTCGTGCAGGTACGTCGAGTGGCCGGTGCGGCCAGTCCAGTAGCGCCGGTGCAGCTCGCCCCACTCGGCCATGGTGAGCTCGCCACGGTCCAGCAGCGCCCGGTCCCGCATCTCGGCTGCCGCGATCAAGCCCTGTATGGCCAGGGCCAACCCGACCTGCGCCTCGAACGGGAATGCCTCGATGCGTGCCGCGAGGCCCGGGGCCACCTCGCTCCACGGCGCCGCGGGTGGCGACGGGTGCCCTTCCACAGCGGCGTGCTCGTAGAACGCGCGGAGCGCCTCGAGCAAAGGTGCGTCCTGATCGATGGGCGCGGACTGCCGGTCGAAGCGAGTGATCGCCAAGTGGTCGCGATCGTTGAACACGTGCTGCGCCGCGAGGAGCTCCCTCGCTCGAGTCTCCGGGTCCGACGCCGCCAGGGCCGCCTCCACCTGCTCGACCACCATGAAGGCGAAGGTCGGGGCCGTGTCTCCCTGGTGACGGATCGTGTCGGTCCAGGGCAAGCGGGTCGGCGTGCTCTCGTAGGTCGAGCCGGCGTCGGGGTAGAAGAGATCGACGGGGTCGATGCCGAGGGTGTCGAGGGCGTCGTAGAACTCGGTCGGGAGCTCGTAGCTCGACGCGAGGTCCAGCTCCCGATGTTCGTCGAGGTCCTCGCCGACTGCCGAGAGGTACGGGACCACGTCCACGGCGAAGTCCTCGCGCAGGTCGATCCCGCAGGTGTCGGTGAGGTTGCCCGGAACCAGGAGCCGGCCGTGCTCGTCCACGGGCCACCCTTCGAGGGAGAAGGTGACGCGGAACTGATCGCCCTCGCCCTCCGGGACCACCTCGACGGGGATCTCGGTGCCGGCCCGGGACAGCATGAGGCTCGCGGCGTGCAACTCCCGAATGGGCTCGCTGAAGGTCAGGACGTACTCCCCCTGACCCTGGATCAGGTCGACGTATGCGTGGTCGCTGCTGGTCACGGTCGGCCCGATGTCGTCGGTCGCGCAGGGACCAGGCGCGTCATCGCACCCGGCAAGCCAGAGCAACGGAACCACCCACAACGCTCGCATCACCACCTCCGTGGAGGTGATGATATCGGATCGTGCGGAGACCGGAGTCGGTGACGAGAACGCGGCTCAGAACGCGCAGGTGCCCGGCCTGGAGATGCAGTCCATCATGCAGCTACAGAGGACCGCCCCGCGGCAACGGCTGGCGGCGCCGCAGTCGGCGTCGGTCCAGCAGGCGGGGAAGCGCAGCCTCGTGTGGCAGGTCGGCGGGTCGGTCGCGTCCAGGCAGGTGAAGCCTGCGGCGCACTCCCCGGTCTCGCAGCACGCTCCGGAGCCGGCGCTCTCACACCGCCCGGGGGAGTCGGGCAGGAGGCACATCGCGCCGCAGGGGCAGACCCGTTCGCCGGAGCAGACCTCCAGCCAGCCGCAGTCGTCGTCGCTCCAGCACTGGTCGCGGGGCGGCGGGGCCTTGCACACCCCCGGGGCGTCGGCTCCGAGCGGCCGGACGCAGTCGGCATCTGCGTCACTGCACGGGCACCGATCGTCGCAGCAGCCGTCGGGGATATCGACGCAGGGGTCGGGCTCCACGCAGCGCCCCGGCTCGTCCGGAACGACGCACGCCACACCGCAGCCGCAGACCCGGGCGCCCTCGCACACGGCGCCTCCCCTGCAGTCCGCGTCGTGCCAGCACCGCCCGCGAGGCGGCGTATCCTTGCAGACACCTCGCGCATCGACGCCTGCGGGGTAGACGCAGTCGCTTCCCGCGCCGGTGCACTCGCAGGCCTCGTCGCAGCACCCCTCGGGGACTCCCTCGCAGGGATCAGTCCCGCTGCACCGGCCCGGGGCGTCCGCGAACGGGCACAGGGCCCCGCAGGGGCAGACCCGCGCGCCCTCACACCACCGGCCGTCGCCGCAGTCCGCGTCGGTCCAGCACTCGGGGAAGATCGGAGACTCGAGGCACACCCCGATCTCGTCCGCTCCGAGCGGGTGCTCGCACGTCATCCCCGCACCCGTGCAGGGGCAGTCGGCTCCGCAGCAGTGGTCCGGGATCCCCGTGCACGGACGGGAGACGCATCGCCCCGTGGTGTCCGGGAGCAGACAATCGTAGTCGCACGGGCAGATGCTCTCGCCCTCGCAGGTCGCGCCGTCGGCGCAGTCCGCGTCGGTCCAGCACTCGCCTTCAGGAGCCGATGCCTTGCAGACGCCCGGCTCATCGGGGCCGAGCGGGTAGATGCACTCGGCCCGATCCGCCGGGCACATGCACTCCGCGGTGCAACACCCAGGCGACAGCGAGTCGCACGGACCGGTGTCCGCGTCCGCGTCGCCATCGACGTCGCCGTCTGCGTCGCCGTCCACGTCGCCGTCCGCGTCTCCATCGGCATCCACATCACCATCGACGTCGCCGTCGCCGTCAACGTCGCCGTCACCGTCCACGTCGCCGTCGCCGTCAACGTCGCCGTCACCGTCTACATCACCGTCACCATCGACATCGCCGTCGCCGTCGATGTCACCGTCGCCGTCGATGTCGCCGTCGATGTCGCCGTCGCCGTCTGAGTCCGCATCGGCGTCGCCGTCGCCGCCGTTCCCGCCGCAAGAGACGGACGCGGCGAGGAGCAGAAACACCAGCATCACGAGCCAGGTCTGTTTCATCGGTAGCTCCTTTTCCAGCCAGTGTACCCCGCTCGCCTCGTGCGTGGCGATGCCAGTTTCGAGATCGACACGACCGCGGCACGCCGTCCAGTCATAGTGGGCGATGCACCCCGAGACTCTGCCCTTCGGCGTGGATCAAGCACGCGCGAACGAAGTTGGCGCGCGAGAACTCGCCGTCCGACAGCCAGGCCGAGAACCGGTCCTTGAGCGCCCCCGACGGGAAAACCTGGTCCAGGATCTCGGTGGTGGACCACCCGCGCTCGTGGAGCGCGAGCACCGTGGCGGCCGCGTCCTCGATACGGTCCGCCTTGTCGCGGAGCGGGCCGGCGGGCGCATCGACGATGTCACCGTGGCCGGTGAGCATCACACGCGGCTCGAGCGCGGCGACTCGCCGGAGCGATGCGACGGACTCGAACGGGTTCTCGTGCGTCATCACCGCGCTGACACCCCGCGCGATGAACAGGTCGCCGCTGAAGACGAACCCCGATGTTTCGTCGAAGAACGCGGTGTGCGTCTGCGAATGCCCGGGCGTCGGGACCGCTAGGATGCTCCTGCCGTTCGCGCGGATCACGTCGGGCATCTCCTCCGGCGTGAAGCGCTCGACGGCGCCCCAGACCCGTCTCCGGTAGGGGCGCATGCGGCCCACTCCTTCCTCCCAGAGCGCCGACGCGCGGTGGAGGTAGACCGGGCACCCGTGCGCGCGGGCGAGCGCGGCGCAGCCCGCCGTGTGGTCCTCGTGGTTGTGAGTGCAGCAGATCGCGGAGATCGCGCGGTCCGCGAGCCGCCGGACGAGCAGGTCGCGCACGTGGGCGAAGCCGGTGTCGATGAGGACGTCGCCCACCAGGAAGGCGCAGGTCTCCATCTTGAAAGCGCGCGTGACCCTGTCGGACATGTGGATGCAGGAGATCCCACGTCCCACGTCCTCGATCTCGACCCTCGCTCCCAGGAGCGGCCGGTGGCCGTCTCGCATGCCCGGCATCCCTCGCGCGGAGGCCGATCTACACGATCTCCGGCCCGGTCTCCAGGTGGCGGGTCAGAGCGTGCCGAACGTCCGCGGGTCCGACGACCGCTCGTACCAGCAGCTCTCGACCGTGGCGTACCACTGGTACGCGCTGCCGGGTTCGAGGTCGTCCCAGATCGCGATGGCGTTCGAGCCCGGGCTCACCACGACGCGCTCGCCGATCGGCGCGTACGGCGGCGCCGGCGAATCGTAGGACAGCACGAAGTCGCTGTCCGCGTCGGTGTCCCAACGCTCGTACCGGGTGGACCACGTGCGGACGTGGACCGTGCCGCTGGCCGGCGCGAACAGGAGGATGCGCAACCACCCGTCGCCGAGGTGGCCGCTCTCGCCGTCCTCGATGAACTGGTAGTCGGCGAGCAGGGTGTGGATGTCGTGCCCGTCGTACGTGTCGGTGCGCCGCCCCTCGCCGCCGATGTGCCCGCAGAGCATCAGGTCGATGGTCGTGATGTCCCGGAGCGCTTCGTAGGTCGCCAGCCCCTGCGCGCTCCACGCGCCCGGGTTCCCGCGGCCGATCAGCCAGTGCAGCGTGACGAGCGCCCGGTGGTCGGGGTGAGCGAGCAGCACGCCGCGGGCCCAGGCGAGCACGTCGGCGTCCGCCGACTCGTCGTACTCCAGGAACAACGCGACGTACCTCGTAGCACCGGCATCGAAGAGGATGTAGTGGTTGTCGTTGTCGGCCCCGTAGTGGCCGCCGTACCACGGACGCACGGCGAATCGCGGCTCGCCGAAGTATTGGTTGTACAGCCTCGTCGTCCCGCCACGCTGGTCGTGGTTGCCGACGGCGATCCCGTACGGGAGGCCGTCCGGGTACCCGGGGCCCTCGACCTCCAGCTCCGACATGCCCCTGTCGGCGTTGATCCACTGCGCTTCGACCTGGCCGTTGTCCGTGATGTCGCCGGCGTGCAGCACGGCGCGCACGTTGTATTCCGCCGCGTGCGTCCGGACCCACCGGGTGTGCTCGACGAACATCGCCGGGTTGTCCCGCGCGTAGTACTGGGTGTCCGGGAGCACGACGACCGAGAAGTCTGGGTCGACCTGGCGCCCGAGGAACTCGATGGTCAGCGGACGGCTGCCGAGGTCGTCGGCCCACACGGCGAGCCCGACCCCGGCCGGGGATACCGTGGCCCCGTCGACCGGCGCGATCGGGGTGAGCGACGGCGGCGCGACCGAGAGGAAGGGCGCGCCGGGCGCGAGCCATGTCGCCCCGACGACCGAGCCCGGGTGTCGGCCGAGCGTGTCGGTGGCGACGGCCCCGGCCGTCTCGTCGAGCGCCCAGCGCGCCACGAGCCCCTCGCCCGACTCGAGCGTGAGCGCGAGGCCCTCGGCGATCTCCGCCGGGGTCCGTGCCCGGTCCCACACCCGGACCTCGTCGAGCGCGCCGCCGAACGCTCCGGCCGGGGCGCCGGTCGAGTCGATGGCCGTGCCAAGACCGAAGTGCTGGACGCTGTCGTGGCGCGGCGTCGCGCCAACGGCGAGGTCCCCGTCCGGCGCACCGTCCAGGTAGAGGCGCCAGGCGCTCCCGTCGAAGCTGACGGCGACGTGGTGCCAGACCCCGGGCTCGAGCGGCGTCCGGCCCACGACGGGGTGATTGGCACCGGACGCGAGGTCCTCGAAGTCCGCCGCGAGCGCGCGGGTCGCCTCGTCGATGCCGAACAGGTAGTTGCAGTCCACGGTGTCGCCGTCGTGCTCGCCGCGTCCCTTGGCGATGATCGGGATCGCCCTCACCCCGCCGACGCCGGACCCCGCGGCCACCCCGTTGCCATCCCACCTGACCCACGCCTCGAGGGTGAAGACGGCCAGACCCAGCGCCGGCGCCAGTCCCATCGTGACGTGGTCATCTACTCCATCGAAGGTCAGCGCGCCGAGGCCTTGCTCGGGACACTCCTCCACTGCCGAGTCGTCCCGGTCCGCGTCTCCGTCCTCGCCGCCCCCGTCCGGGGTCTGCTGATCCGCGTCGGGTGTCTGCGCCGCGTCGGCGTCGGGCCCCCCGTCCGGGGCCGGCTCGTCCGCGGTCCCTCCGGCCCCTCCGGCTCCGCACCCGCCCGCCCCGAGGACCGCGAGCACCGCGACGCACGCCACCACCGCGGCTCGGACGGGACTGTCGAAGGAATCGCGGCTCGACACCACGAGTGACACGATACCGTTTTTCACATTGAGAGGAGAGGATCTCCTACTTGCGAGCCGCCAGGGCTCCCGGCGCGGCGAGCCGGCGGTATGTGAGCGTGTAACGGATGACCCCGGGCATCATGGGCGACCCGATCTCCGCGGTGAAGGTGAGCACGCCGTGCGCGGGCGCGAACCGGTAGGTGTTCCGCTGCGACGATCGGCCAGACCGGATGGCCTCGATGATGGCGCTCCCGGCGCGGGTGTATGTCACATCGATCCGGTCACCGGCCGCGTTCACCATCCGCCGAGCAGCGCCGTCGAGCTTGGCCAGCCTCGGGGGGAGCGGCTCGTGGACGAAGAACAGGCCATCACCGCGGCTCGCCACGACGATCCGTGGCTGGATCTTGACCCTGGCGGAGATGCGCTGTCGCGCGATGCCGCGGATCACGACGTTCATCTGCTCGACGACTTCGTCGATGGCTCTCGTGAACGCCGAGCGCTGGCTCTCGCCCCCGGCGAAGGCGTAGATGCCGTCGTACGCGGTCTCGGACTGCGCCGCCGCGGGGGCGGCGGTCCCGAGCAGCAGGAGGAACGCGAGGTGAGCAATCGATCGCGGCACGAGAGGTACAATGCGACAGGTGCGTCACGTTTGCAAGCCAAAAAGTGACAGGTTATTCACGTTCCGCTGCAGGCTCTCCGGACAGCAGACCGGGCTTCCCGTCCCGACCCCGACGCATGTACCATCCAGGGGCCACCCGATCGGGGGCATCGAAGGAGGAGAGGAGGACTCATGACAATCCCGATTGCCGTCGTGTTCGGCACCGTCATCGGCTTCGTGGGCTGGTTCATCGCCCGGTACCTCGTGGGCGGGCTGTACTACGTGAACCAGAACGAACGCGTCGTGAAGACCAGCTTCGGGCGGGCCCAGCGCCTCGAGGGCGGCCAGGCCGCGGTGGACCCGCGAATGGCGTACCTGCGGCCCGAGGAGCGAGAGCGGTACGACTGGCCGCAGCTCCGCGTGATCCAGCCCGGCGGCCCATACTTCAAGTGGCCCTGGGAGCAGGTCCACCGAGTCTCGATCGCCACGCAGACCATCAACATGGCGATCGACCTCGAGGACGGCTCGGCCAACCACGGCGGCCAGATCCTCGAGGCGGTGACCAAGGACCAGCTCAACGTCGGGCTCAAGGGCCAGATCCGGTACCGCGTCTCCGAGGCCAACCTCTATGCGTCCCTGTTCGGGGTCAAGAACCCGATCGTGCACGTCATGGGGTACTTCATCTCGATCCTGCGCGAGCGCATCGCCAACTTCGCGGCGCCAGCCCAGCAGGTCGGCTCCGGCAGCCAGGGCGCGCACCCCGACGCCAGCCTGGTGACCGGCGTGTCGATCAACGACCTGCGGAAGAACCTGCGCGACCTCAACGAGCACATGGACCGCGAGTGCATCACGTCGGCCGTGCGCTACGGGGTCGTGCTGGACGCCTCGCTCATCACCGAGATCGACCCGCCAGGCGAGGTGGAGTCGGCGCTGGCGGCGATCAACACGGCGCACAACCAGGTCTCGTCCGACATCAGCCTGGCGCAGGCATCGGCCGACCAGAAGATCGTCCAGTCTCGTCGCGCGGTGGAGATCGAGACGCTCAAGGCCCAGGCCGAGGTGGAGCCGCTGACCGCCCTGGCTGATCAGCTCCGCGTGCTCAAGGCGAACAGCGCCCAGGCGCTGAATGCCTATATCCGGAGCGTGCGCCTGAAGCTCTTCCAGGGCGCCGAGAAGGTCGTGATGGAGGTGGAGCCATGAACGCCATCACCGTCTTCGGGATCGCGGCCGCGGTCACCTTCGTCGCGTCCTTCGTCCTGTTCCCGATCTTCTTCGCACTGGTGCGGTACTTCGGCCTGTACACCGTCGTGTTCGAGGGCACGTGCCAGGTCTTCACGCTCTTCGGCAAGGTGTACGGTGTGATCGAGGAGCCGGGGCTCCACGTCCTGCCGGTGAAGCTCGGCCTCGCGGCGTTCGCGCTGCCCTTCTTCGGCCGCAAGTACGTCGTGGACCTGCGCCTGGACCAGCGCTACCTGCGCAGCCAGCCGGTCAACTCGGAGGAGGGCGCGCCCATGGGCATCGGCATCTGGTACGAGATGGCGATCCGCGACCCGGTGGCGTACCTGTTCAAGAACGCGAACCCCGACGGCTCGCTCGCCGCGAACGTCAGCAACGCCGCCGTGCGCACGCTCAGCAACCTGCCGCTGACGGAGATGCTCGAGGATCGCCACTCCATGAGCCAGACCGTTCGCGCCGAGGTGTCGCCGAAGTCGGCCGAGTGGGGGTACCGGCTCGGCTCGGTCTACATCCGCAAGGTCCACTTCCGCGATCGCGGCATGATCCGGCAGATCGAGGAGAAGGTGGTCAACCGCCTGCGCCAGGTGACGTCGGCCATCAAGCAGGACGGGGCGAACCAGGTGAGCATCATCACGAGCTCGGCCGAGCGCCAGGCCGCGATCGAGTTCGCCAAGGCCGAGGCCATGCGGCCCCGCATCCTCGGCGAGGCCCTCCACCGCATCTCGGCCGACCCCCAGGTGGCCGAGGCGCTCTTCAGCGTGCTCGAGGCGCAGAACATGATCGACGGCAAGGTCAGGGTGACGTTGATCAAGGCCAAGAACGAGCTGCTGGCCCCGCTCCTCGCCGCGGCGCCGAGCCACGGGTCACGCCAGGGCAAGTGACGAAATCACTGGCGGTCAACCTGGAATTCATAAGATAATGCTGTTCGCATTTTTCGATCATCGAGACGGTGTGCAGTGGCGACTCTCGACGCGGGGAGCTGGACGATGAGAGACGGAGCGTGGTGCAGGGTCTTCGTGGTCCCGGTGGCGATGATGGCGTGCGCGTGGCTCCTGCCCGCCGACGTCGATGCGCAGGAGGAGCCATCCACGCCGGCAGGATCGGAGGCCGAGGGCGCCGCGGCCGAGGAGGAGTCAGCCGGGTACGGCCTCAACATCGACATGATGTACAGCACGCTGTACGTCTTCCGCGGGTACAACGTGTTCCAGGACTCGTCGCAGATGGACCAGCACGGGTTCCTGGCCCCGTCGATCACGTGGTCCGTGTTCGATACCGGACTGTCGATCGGGTACTGGGGAGCGTTCCAGCTCTACGGCGAGCGCCGTCGAGCCATGATCGATGAGGCGATCGGAGCCGAGCAGGACCTCTACCTGACATACGACTTCGACCTGATCGAGGAGCTGCTGTCCGCCTCGCTGTCGCTCTACTGGTACTTCTACCCATTCGCGGACCGAGACGTGACGGGCTTCCGGTTCTCGTCATGGCTGGAGCCCGGGCTCACGGTCACGTTGTCGACCGTCGTCGATGTCTCTCTCCAGATCGTGTACATGGCGGCTCTCCACGAGACGGCCTGGTACGTCTATTTCCGTCCATCGATCTCGAAGTCCTTCGAGCTCCATTCGATGGTGAGCCTCGATCTGGCTTTCGGCTTCGGGTACAAGATCTACAACTCCAGCGCCGACTACGTGGACAACATCTGGGATGTGCAGCTCGACGTGGGCCTCACGATCTCGCCGCTGGACTGGCTCTACATTGTCCCGGCGGTCCACGCCGGATGGTCCGACTTCGAAGGCAGGGACTTCGCCGACGAGTATCTGATCTGGGGCAGCTTGAACGTGGGAGTCGATCTCTAGAGCATTCGAACGAATCAGGGAGGGATACGATGGCCGAGAAGACCAGGGACACGGGAATCGATGTGATGCGTGGGATCGCGGTGTTCACCATGGTCTCCGCGAACCTGGCGGGCTCGGTGCTGGCCGAGCCCCACCCGCTGTGGCTGCGGTTCTTCGGGACCTTCGCCGCGCCGTTCTTCGTCATGCTCTCCGGGATGATGGTCGCGTCGGGTGCGAGCGGGAAGGGCTACGGGCTCACGCACTACCTCGTCCGAGGCGCCCTCGTCATGGCGATGGGCGTGCTCATCGACGTCATCATCATCTGGCGCATCGCGCCGTTCATGACGGTGGACGTGCTCTACCTGATCGGCCTCTCCCTGCCGATCGCGTACCTGTTCGGGAAGCTCCCGCTGTCGCTCAAGGTCGTGGTGATCCTCGCCATCATCGGCGTCACGCCCTACCTGGTCTCCATGCTCGGATACGCGGACTATCCATCGGAGATCGGGATCCTCGGCGGCGAAGGCGTGGAGGGAGAGCACAACACGAGCGTCCTGAGCCACTGGCTCGTCGACGGCTGGTTCCCGATCTTCCCCTGGCTGGCGGTCGCGCTCTTCGGGACCCTGCTCGCCGAGCTGCGGCAGGCGAGGAAGTCCTTCGCCGACCCGCAGATCGTCCTCGGAGCGTTCGTGCTGTTCTTCGCAGGCGCCGCCCTCTGGGCCGCCTACCCCGGAGCTCTTATGACCCGTGACGGGTACAGCGAGATGTTCTACGAGGCCACCCCGGGGTTCATCGTGACGTCACTGGGCCTGGCTGTGCTGATCTTCGCCGCCGTGGACATCAACCCGAAGGTGGCTTCACTCGCGCCCTTCGCGGTCTTCGGAGAAGCGGCGCTCGCGATGTACTGCCTCCACCTGGTCTTCATCGACCACGTCATCGTGCCCCTCATCTCGGCGGACGACCTGACGACCTACGTGGGCGAGTACGCCGCGCTGCTCGCCGTGCTCCAGGTGATCGGCTGGGGTATCCGCCGGCTCAAGCAGAGCTGGAAGACCCGCCCCTTCATCGTCCGCTTCCTCATCGGCGGGTAGCTCTCCGGAACACGAAGTACAGCGGGACGCCGATCACGACGAGCAGGAGCCCGAACACGGCGTTCCGCACGTTCACGACGAAGCTGAAGATCACGAAGAACGCCGAGAAGACCACGAACAGGATCGGCAGCACCGGGTAGCCGGGCACGCGGTAGGGCCGCGGCGCGCCGGGCATCTTGCGCCGCAGCACGATCACGCCCAGCGCGCCGAGGCCGTAGAAGATCCACGACACGAAGATCAGCATGTCGGTGAGCTGGTCGAAGGTCCCGGTCATGGTGATGAGCGAGGCCCACAGCGCCTGGATCAGGATCGCCCGGGCCGGGGTGCCGTGGCGCGGGTGGACCTCGCCGACCGTCCGGAAGAACATGCCCTCGCGCGCCATGGCGTAGTAGACCCGCGCCGACGCCAGGATGGTCCCGTTGGTCGTGCCGAACGTGGAGACCATCACCGCCACGGCCACGAACGCGCCGCCCCAGCCGCCCACGACCGCGCTCATGACGTCCGACGCCACGAGCGTCGAGCCCGCCATCCGCTCCACGGGGAGCACGTAGAGGTACGCGAGGTTCACGAGCACGTAGACCACGATCACGAAACCGATGCCGATGATCATGGCCCGCGGGACGTTCCGCTGCGGCTCGCGGACCTCCGCGCCGAGGTAGGTGATGTTGTTCCACCCGTCGTACGCCCAGAACGCCGCGCTCAGCGAGAGCACGAACGCGCCGAGCAGGGTCCCCTCCGGGTACTCGAAGGTCGAGCTCACCAGCGGCTGGAAGTGGCCCGTGGAGCCTCCGCTCCAGAGGAACGCCGCGCCGACGATGAACACCAGCGCCAGGCACTTGAGCACCGTGAAGACGTTGTTGACGGTCCCGCCGAAGAGCACGCCGAGGTAGTTGACCGTGGACAGGAAGAGGATGAGCAGGATGGTCACTGCCTTGAGCCCGATATCACGAAGCGGGTAGCAGTCGAGCACGCTCACGCCGGCGACCGGGATCGAGAAGCCCCACGCCTCCCACTCCGCCCCGAGGTGCGGCGCCGGGACGAAGACCTCGAGGTAGCCCGAGAACACGTACGCGATGGCGGCGATGGACCCCGTCTGGATCACCGCGAAGACGGACCAGCCGTAGAGGTAGGCGACGAAGTCTCCGTACATCTCCTTGAAATAGATGTACTGGCCGCCGGCGCGCGGGAGCACTCCCGCCACCTCGGCGTTCGTCAGGGCGCCGACGAGCGTGACCAGGCCGGCGACGACCCAGACCAGCAGCAGCACGCCCGGTGCCCCGAGGTCGTGGGACATCACCGCGGTCTTCTTGAAGATGCCCGAGCCGATCATCGAGCCGATGACGATGGTGATGGCGGTGAAGAGCCCGAGCCGTTGCACGAGCGTGGCTGTGACTTTGTCTTTCATTTGTGCGCCGAGGATACCACGTTGCATCGCGCGGACACATGGGCTATGAGGGGGGCTTCGCGAGGGGTGGGAGTGGTCGAGCACGCCATCTACGAAGAGCACGTCGAGCGCGACATGGCGGGCCTGCGCCAGCGCCTCAGGAAGATGTCCCAGATGGTCCTGCGGCAGCTCGAGGATGCGGTGACCGCTTTCACCGACTCCGATCGCCGGCGGGCCTACGTCGTGGTCCTGAACGACCACCGCATCGACGTGATGGAGGACCACATCGACCGGCTGGCGCAGGAGTTCCTCGTGCGGCACATGCCGGCCGGCCAGCAGCTCCGTTTCGTCGTCGCGCTCATCAAGGTGAACTCGGAGCTCGAGCGGATCGGCGACTACGCGGAGGGCATCGCGCGGCGGGCGGTCACGCTGTCGAACATCCAGGAGCACCCGTACCGCGAGCAGGTCCTCGAGATGTCGAAGACCGCGTTCCAGATGCTCTCCAACGCGGTCGACTCGTTCATCAACACGGACCCCGACATGGCGCTGCGCGCGCTCGAGAACGACCGGCGCGTGGACAGCATGAACGGAGCGCTGTTCGCGTCCCTGACCCATGTCGATGAAGGCCCCTCGAACCTCCTCGGCCGGTTCGCGCTGCTCGGGCTGATCAACCGCATCGAAAGGGTTGCGGACCGCGCGTGCAACATCGCCGAGGAGTCGGTCTACATGGCCCGCGGACAGGTCGTTCGCCACCTGCCGCGGGAGGACATGCGGGTCCTGTTCCTGTGCGACCACAACGCGTGCCGCAGCCAGATGGCCGAGGGGCTCGCGCGCAAGATCGCTCCCCAGCACTTCATCTTCAGCAGCGCGGGGACCGACCCGAGGCCGCTCGACCCGCGGGCCGTGGAGTTCATGGCGCGGCAGGGGATCGATATCGCGCGCCAGCGACCCAAGGGCATGGACGCGGTGGGCCGGCTGGAGGACTTCAACATCGTGGTGACCCTGACCGAGGGGGCCGAGGCGGCGTGCCCCACCGTCCCGTACCACGCGGTCCACCTCAACTGGCTCCTGGCCGATCCGGCCAAGGCGACCGGGACCGCGGACGAGGTGGAGCAGGTGTACCGCGGCGTCTACGACAACCTGTGCGTGAAGATCAAGGACCTGACCGAGGGGCTGGCCGGCGCGCTCGAACGGGAGGGCGACGAATGAAGATCGTCTCACTGATCCTCGTCTCGGGGCTCCTGGCGGCCGGGTGCGGCCGGAGCTCGCAGAGCCGGTCCATGATCCAGAACAGGGGCTCCGACACCATGGTGAACCTGGCCCAGGCGTGGGCCGAGGAGTACCGGACGGTCGAGCCCAGTGTCGCGATCGCGGTCACGGGCGGCGGGTCCGGGACCGGCATCGCGGCACTGATCAACGGCACCGTGGACATCGCCAACGCCAGCCGCGAGATCGAACCCGCGGAGGCGGAAGCGGCGCGCAAGAGCACCGGCAAGGCTCCGGTGGAGCACCTGGTCGCGTTCGACGCGATCACGATCTACGTGCACAAGAACAACCCGATCAAGTCCATCTCGAAGCGGGACCTCGCGTGCATCTACGGCGAGAAGGGGACCTGTGTCCGGTGGACCGATCTCGGGGTCGAGGTCCCCGGGTGCGCGGGCCAGGAGATCGTCCGCGTCGGGCGCCAGAACAACTCGGGGACGTACATGTACTTCCGCGAATGGGTCCTCGGCAAGGGTCAGGACTTCAGGCTCGGCAGCCGGGACATGCACGGGTCCAAGGACGTCGTGGACCTGGTCGAGCGCACGCCGTGCGCCATCGGGTACAGCGGGATGGCGTACAAGACGGTCGGGGTGAACGCGGTGTGCGTGTCCAGGGACGAGGGCGTCGAGTGCGTGGAGCCCACGACCGCCACGACCGCTGCTGGCCAGTACCCGCTCTCCAGGGGAGTGTACATGTACACGCTCGGTGAGCCGACCGGCGCGGTCGCGCGCTACCTGGCCTGGGTCCAGTCCGACGCGGCCCAGGAGATCGCGACGAAGCTCGGTTTTACGCCCGTGCCAGCGGAGAAGCGAAGGCGAGCACCGTAGGGGGGATGCGGCCCACCACATGCTGAGCGAGCGGGATCGAACGGGTCCATCGAACCCCGCGGAGGCGCGGCAGCGCGGTTTCTTGCGCCGCCGGCGATTCACGCGGCTGAAGGAGACCGCCATCGAGTGGCTCGTCCGCGCCTGCGGCGTGAGCGCGGTGGTGTTCGTGTTCGGGATCTTCTTCTTCGTCGTGAAGGAAGGCGCGCCGCTCCTGTTCGGGGGTCTGGACGTGGGCCAGCTCCTCACGAGCCCCGAGTGGTACCCGGACTCGGTTTCGAACACGCGGTACGGCGCGCTGGCGCTCATCGTGGGGACCGTGAGCGTGACCGGGCTGGCGATGCTCATCGCCGTGCCCCTGGGGCTCGGCGCCGCGGTCTACGTATCCGAGTACAGCCGGGGGCGCGTGAAGGAGACGCTCAAGATCGTGATCGAGCTCCTGGCCGCGATCCCGTCCGTGGTCTGGGGCTTCATCGGCCTGGTCGTGATGAACCCGCTGATCATCAGGGTGTTCGACGCGCCCGTGGGGCTCAACTTGCTGAACGGCGCGGTCCTGCTCGCGCTGATGAGCGTCCCCATCATGGTCTCGATCGGCGAGGACGCGCTCAAGGCGGTGCCGGACGGGTACCGGGAGGCCGCCGAGGCCCTGGGCGCGACGCGGTGGCAGACGACGTGGCGCGTGCTGCTCCCCGCGGCGCGCAACGGGCTGCTGGCCGCGGTGCTGCTCGGCGTCGGTCGCGCGATCGGCGAGACCATGGCCGTCCTGATGGCGACCGGGCACGCGGTGACCATCCCGACCAGCCCGCTGGACTCGGTCCGGACCATCACCGCGACGATCGCGGCCGAGCTGGGAGAGACCGCGCGCGGCTCCGACCACTACCGGGTGCTGTTCGTGCTCGGTACGTTACTGTTCCTGGTGACGTTCGTGGTCAACCTGGCCGCGGACCTGAGCATCCGGGGGTTGCGCAAGCGATAGGCCATGAACGAATTCGTCACCACCGATTTCGGCCGCGCGAAGGTCCGGACGCAGAAGATCGCCACCGGCGTGCTGCTGTTCATGACCGCGATCCTCGTCCTGCCCCTGCTGGCGATCATCGGGCTGCTTGTGGTCCGCGGCGCGCCCGCGATCTCCCTGACGTTCCTGTTCACAGAGCCGTTGCACGGCATGACCGCGGGCGGAATCTTCCCGGCGATCGTGGGCACCCTCTGGCTCGTGGGCGTGTCGCTGGCGATCTCCGCGCCCGTCGGGGTCCTGGCCGCGGTGTACCTCCAGGAGTACGCCGGCGACAACTGGTTCACCCGCATCATCCACCTGGCGATCGTCAACCTGGCCGGCGTGCCGTCGATCGTGCACGCGCTGTTCGGGGTCGGCGCGTTCGTCCTGTTCCTCGGTCTCGGGACCAGCATCATGGCCGCGTCGCTCACGCTGGCGATCATGACCCTGCCCGTCATCATCGCGAGCACCAAGGAAGCTCTCGCGGCGGTGCCCATGGCGTTCCGGGAGGCGTGCTGGAACGTCGGTGCCACGCGGTGGCAGACCATCCGGCACGTCGTGCTCCCCAACTCGATAGCCGGCATCCTGACCGGCGTCATCCTCCAGGTGTCCCGCGCCGCGGGCGAGACCGCGCCGATCATGTTCACGGGCGCGGCGTTCTTCCTGCCCTTCCTGCCGCAGTCGGTCAACGACCAGTGCATGGCGCTGTCCATGCACCTGTTCACCATCTCGACCCAGGTGCCCAACGTGCCGGAGGCCGTCCCGTACGGGACCGCTCTGGTGCTGCTCGGCATCGTGCTGCTCGTCAACGCGGTATCGATCGCGATCCGCGTCCGGCTGAGGAACCGACGAAGATGGTGATGTCGGCCGACAAGGTGGAGCTCGTCCGGGTCTCGGTCAGCTACGGCCCGACTCCCGTGCTGCGCGAGGTGTCCCTGTCGGTCCGGCCGAACGAGATCCTGGGCATCATCGGCCCCGCGCGATCGGGCAAGACGACGCTGCTCAAGGCGTTGAACCGCACGCTCGAGCTGACGCCCGGGGTGCGCATCGAGGGCGCCGTGCGGCTCGACGGCGAGGACGTGTACAGGATCCGCGACGTGTCCGCGGTGCGGCGGCGCATCGGGATGGTCGCACCGCTGCCGGTCGGGCTCCCGATGTCCATCTACGACAACGTCGCGTTCGCGCCTCGCATGGCCGGGATCGGGGACCGCCGCGAGCTCGACGACCGCGTCGAGCGCTGCCTCCGGCAGGCCGCGCTGTGGGACGAGGTGAAGGACCGCTTGAAGGACCTGGGGACCAGGCTGTCCGGCGGCCAGCAGCAGCGCCTGACCATCGCGCGCGCCCTGTCGCACGACCCGGAGGTGCTCTGCCTGGACGAGTTCTCGATCGCCGTGGACCCGGTGACGACCATGCGCATCGAGGACGTGCTCAAGGAGCTGCGCGACCGCATGACCATCCTGCTCGTCACCAACCTCGTCCAGCAGGCCCGGCGCCTCGCGGGCCGGACCGCGTTCCTGCTCAACGGCGAGCTCGTCGAGGTCGGCGACACGGAGACCGTGTTCGGCCGCACCCCGGCCGACAGGCGGACGTTCCAGTACGTCCACGGGATGTTCGGATGACAGACCAGGGCGAGAAGACCGGCATCCGGACGAAGGAACTGTGCCTCTGGTACGGGAGCTTCCAGGCGCTCATCGACGTGAGCCTGACGATCGCGCACGGCCGGGTCACAGGGCTGATCGGGCCGTCGGGGTGCGGCAAGACCACGCTGCTGCGCTGCTTCAACCGCATCAACGAGCGCATCCCGGGCGTGCGCACGCAGGGGACGATCGAGATCCTGGGCAGCGACATCTACGCGCCGGAGACGGACCTGATCGAGCTGCGGCGGCGGGTGGGCATGGTCTTCCAGCGCCCGAACCCGCTCCCCCTCTCGGTCGCGGAGAACGTGCTGTTCGGCCTTCGCATCCACCAGCCGAGGCGGGTGACGAGGGCCGAGGCGGAGGCGACGGTCGAGGCAGCGCTGCGGGAGGTCTCGCTGTGGGCGGACCTCAAGGACCACCTGAGGCGCAGGGCCACGGACCTGTCGCTCGAGCAGCAGCAGAAGCTGTGCATCGCGCGGCTGCTCCCGCTCAAGCCAGAGGTGTTGCTCATGGACGAGCCGTGCTCCGCGCTGGACCCGTCGGCGACGCAGCGGGTCGAGGAGCTGATCCTGGAGCTCCGCGGCCGGTACACGATCCTGGTCGTGACGCACAACATGGCCCAGGCGCGGCGGATCGGCGACGAGTGCATCTTCATGCTGCTCGGCAAGGTGATCGAGCACCGCCGCACCGAGGACCTGTTCCTCACTCCGCAGGACGAGCAGACCGCCCGCTATATCGAGGGAAGGTACGGCTGAACGCGCTCGAGCGCGGCCCGTCCTCGCCCGGCGATTCACAGCTCCCGGCGCAGGAAGACGCCGTCCTCGCCCTTGGGACAACGAATGGGCGTCGTGGTCTTTCCTTATGCCCGAGGACTTCGACGTGGCGTGTGCGTCACTTGGCCGGCAGTGTACCCGCGAAGCCCAGCCCCTGGCTGATCCAGCGCTCGAGCGTGTCGTCCTCCGCGGAGCCTGGGGGCTCGACCATGATCCAGCCCTTCATCGGCCTCCCGGTGATGTCGAAGGGGCTGACGTGCTCGCGGGACAGGGCTGCCTCGTGGGCCTCCGGGCCCACCCGGACGATCAGCTTGTCCTTGTACACACCGCAGCTCATGTTGCCGCGGAGCAGGAAGCAGACGCCGCCGAACATCCGCTTCTCGACGACGTCCGGCCGGCCGTCGAGCCGCTCGCGGATCCGTTGAGCCAGTCCTTCGTCGTGCGCCATGGCCAGCACCTCATGCGTTCGCGGTTGGCGGGTGAGCATGGTACCCGAAATCCGGCAGCATAGAAGACGCCCACCCCGCTTGACACCCGCCAGGATGGACGTCGAGAATTCCGAGCCATGGGACGATCGAGCGGTCAGTGTGCGTGGAACACGACTGGCGTTGACAAAGCGATCCTCGCAGAAGCGGTACGCCGAATCGTGGAGGTCGCGCACCCGCGTCGTGTGATCCTGTTCGGGTCGGCGGCCCGCGGTGACGCAGGGCCCGACAGCGATTTCGATCTCCTCGTAGTCGTCGATGGTCCGGTGCACCGACGCAGGCTGGCGCAACGGATTTACACGGCGCTCATCGGCGTGCGGGCGCCGGTCGATGTCCTGGTCGCGACCGAAGAGGACGTGAGTGCTGGAGTGAGATCACCAAGCACATTGATCTCCACCGCCCTGGCAGAAGGGATGGTTGTCCATGGCGGGTGATCGGAACGACGAGCTCGATCCCCAAGCCTGGATGCGGCGAGCGAGGAGCAACCTCGTGCGAGCCACGCTCGGCGTGGGCAACCCTGCCGTCTTGCTCGAGGACCTGTGCTTCGACGCGCAGCAGGCGGCCGAGAAGGCACTCAAAGGACTGCTGGCGCACCGTGGAGTAACGTTCCCGAGGACACACGCAATCGCGGACTTGCTGACGCGGCTCGAAGACAGCGGGGTCCGGTTGACGGAGACGATCCGCCATTCGAGCGGTCTGACGCAATACGCGGTCGAGACGCGCTACCCGGGCAACCCGGAGGAGGTCACCCCGGAGGAACATGCCGAGGCCGTCGCGCTCGCCGAGGCGGTCATGCGCTGGGTTGAGGGGCTCCTGTCGGCCGAACCGGATTGAGGCTCCTGTCTCCGACACCCAGGATTCGCCCATGCCCCCGGCGTGAGAGAGCGCTCCGAGCACTCCCCGCAACTCACCGGATATCGCAAAGCCAGCCAGAAAGACTCCGGAAACCACAGGGAAGCCCGATCGGGCAGCTCGAACCGCTCTTCGCAGCTCGCACGAGCTCGGAGGAGTGGTCGGCAATACTCGAAAAAGCTCCCGGCTCGTCCCGGAGAGTGCTCGACCCGCTCTGAAAAGCTCGCGGCTCGTCCCCCCGTTCGTCCGCGGAGACATGCCATGAGGTGTAAATCTCCGGTTATCACTCCCGCGGGATGTTCACATGAAGCTGTCCCGCCTGTTGCTCCCGTGGATCCTGGTCGCGGCCTGGGGCTGCCTCTCGATCGAGCCGCACGACATGAATCCCGACGGCAAGATCGTTGGGGGTGACGTCGAGGCTCGGTTCCCGGACAACGACATCGGTGTGGTCGTGCTGGCAGAAGCCGCGCCGCATCGCAGGGACACAGGCGATCATGACCTCGTCCGTGACCGTCGCGTGCGCTGAGGATGACCGCGCGGCGTCTCGTACCAGAGCAGGTCGGCCGTGGCGGCATCGATGCCGCGCAGCATCCGGAACAGCATCCGCGGGTCGTCCCGGAGCAGCGCGAACTTGCGCGCCGACGTTCGGATCGGGGACCGCAGCAGCACCTTGAAGCGCCGGCCCTGCGAACGGCCGAGCCGCTTGAGCCGCCGCGCGAAATCGACGTCCTCCCAGGCGATGCGCCGCTCGTCGAAACCGCCGAGCCGGACGAAGTCGCGTCGCCGGCACCAGAGGCAGCCGCTGGCGATGTTGAGCAGCACGATGAGCGGGGTCACGAGCAGGAGGAGCAGCCACAGCCCGAGGGAGAAGCGGTCGAACACGAAGCGCGTGCCGCCGCCGACGTATCGGCCGGACGCGAGGCAACGGTCGATGTCGGCGAGCAGCCCTGGAGACATGGCGCTGTCGGCGTCGATGGTCACCAGGATGTCGTTGGACGCGGCGCGAGCGCCCGCGTTGCGGATCGCGGCCAGGCACCTGGCGTCGTTCCGCACCACCACGGCGCCGCGCTCGCGCGCAATCTGCTCGGTGCGGTCGGTGCACCGGTTGACGACCACGATGACCTCGACGCGGGCGTGACAGGCCGAGGCTGCTCGCTCGATGGAGTCGAGGCAGATCGGCAGGTATCGCTCCTCGTCGCGTGCCGGGATCACGATCGAGAAGCCGGGCCGGCCGTTCTCCTCCCGCTTCAACCCATCCCCTCGCCGACTTTCGGGTTCCCCCGCCATGGCCCGCGAGCCACAGGCTCAGAGCTGGGTCACCGCCCCGCCGGCGATCATCTCGTCGTAGGCAGGTGTGCCCGGGGTCCACCAGCCCATGCCGCGCGGGTCCAGACCCGATTGCCAGATCAGGAACGACGTGCTCAGGCCGAGGACGGTCGCGCGGATCTGCTCTTCGGTGAACGCTGTGTTGCGGACCGCGCAGAGGGCGGTACAGAGGCCATCGGTCGGCGCTTCGAAGTCGCAGTGCTCGGCCTCGGTGACCCGGACCGCGTTGCCCTCCGCGGCCGCTTCGTACACCGGCGCCCCGTTACCGCGCTCGTTGCAACTGCCAGGCTCGCCCAGGATGCCATGGAGCGGGACCGTCAGCGTGCGCGCCGCTTCGAGAGCCATCTCGCCTCGATCGACCAGGTCCAGCCCCAGCACCGCCACTGTGCCGGGGTCATCGCGGGCTGCGAGCACCACGCGAAGGCCGCCGGCGGAATGCCCGACGTAGAGCACGGCCTCGGCCCCGAGCAGGTCCGCCAGCCCCCGGAGATCCGCCGCGTCGCGCTCGGGTTGGTTGTCGGTGATGCCGGCGTGGCAGAGGTTCATCGTCGCTGCTCGCAGTCCCCAGGTCGCATAGTGTCGCGCAACGTCGGCCACGTTGGCCTGGCGGCGCTGGAACCCGTGCGACAGCACGACCAGCGGGCCCGCCGGGGCATCCGTCGGCGTGAATACCCGGTACGGTGTTCGACACGACGCGCCATACTGCCCGTCTTCCGTGGTCACCGTGTAGGGCCCAGGAACGCCGTAGTCCACACGCGGGAGCGGCTCGTCCTCGTCCGCGTCGCCCGGGTCGCCGTCCGGGAGGGTCTCGACATCGATGTCGGCATCGGTCCCCGCTTCGACGTCTCCGTCTGCGTCGCCGTCTCTGTCGGCATCGCCGGCGCCGTCGATGTCGGTATCGGCGTCAACGTCGGCATCGGAATCTCCTTCGGTCACTCGCTCGTCGCCTTCGCACCCCGCTCCGAAGAACACGAGAAACCCCACCAGCCACCACGTCCCGATCCGGAGCTCCGGCATCTTCACCCTCCGCATCCGACCACATGAACTCTACGGGTGGTCCGGAGACCACGCAACACATCGAGGGACCGCCCGGTCACGGGCCGGGCTGCCACGTTCCCGAGGGAGGAGCGCGCTACTCCACCGCTCGCAGGTCGGGGCGGTCACGGCCGAGCGAGAAGACCGGCGGCGAGCCGATGGGTGCCGTCGCTTCCAGGCTCCTCCCGCCCTCGATGGTCTCTCCGGTCCAGACGTCGTACCAGGTGCCGGCCGGGAGATACACCGACCGAGACGTGGCTCCCTCGCGGAGCACGGGCGCCACCAGGAGGTCCTGGCCGATCATGAACTGGTCGCCGATCCCCCAGGTCTCCGGGTCGTCGGGGAAGACCAGCAGGAGGTGGCGCAGCAGAGGCGCCGAGGTGGCCTGGGCCTCTTCGGCCAGGGCACTGAGCTCGGGCGCCAGCGCCCGGTGGACCCGGACGAAACGCCGGAAGTGCGCGGTGGTCTCATCGTCGCTGTCCCACTGCCAGTTCTCGCTCCGGCGGTTGCCCTCGTGGGTGCGCATGAAGGGAGTGAACGCTCCCAGCTCGGTCCAGCGCATGAACAGCTCCTTGGTCCGAGGCCCGCCGCTGAACCCGCCGATGTCGTGGGTGACGTAGGGCTGGCCCGAGAGCCCCAGGTTGATGAGCGCCGGCACGACCGTGGGCAAACCGTCGGTCTCCGACCAGGTGGCCTCCTGGTCGCCGGCCCAGTGGATCTGGGCCACCTCCTGGACCCCGGTGAAGCCGGAGCGGGCGAACATCACCCAGTCGCCGTCCGGGCGCTCGTCGTCCATGACCTCCCGGGTCAGCCGTTCCCACTCGGTCGGGAAGTCGTTGTGAAAACCCACGGGGTCACGGCCGTCGAAGAGCACCGCGTCGAGGGGCTGGTACTCGGCGAAATCGGCCATCCAGCCGTCCATGCCGTACTCCTCGACGAGCACCTGCAGCGCGTCCTTCACGTACTCGCGGGCAGCGGGGTTGGTCAGGTCGGGGTGGCTCGAGCCGCCGTTGGGCGCGGCGAAGAGGTACGGGCCATCCTCGCGTGGGTCGCCGATCAGGAGCCCCTGCTCCACCATCTCGGGGTAGTGGTCGGGGAGGTTGGGATCGACGAAGGGGTTGACGTAGGAGAGGAACCGCAGCCCGCCCTCGTGGAGCTCGGCGATCATGCCGGGGAGGTCGGGGTAGAGCTCGGGGTCCGCGGCCCAGCGGTACTGGACTCCGTATCCGCCGTCGATGTTCTGCCGGTGCCCGGTCCAGTCCTGGACCCAGAGGGCGCTCGCTTCGATCCCGGCAGCCTCGAGGGCGGCGGCGGTGGTGAGCACCTCGTCGCGCCCGCCCTGGGCCCCCGCCCAGACCCCGTCGAACGCCCAGCTCGGCGGGAGCGCCGGGCGCCCGACAGTGCCCCCGAGCTGCCGGATCACGTCGAGCGGCGTCGGTCCGTGGAAGATGAGCAGCTCCAGGGGCTCGCCGGAGACCACCTCGAGCCAGGCCACGGACGGGTCCGAGGCGCAGAGGTCGACCACCGTCCGCGAGTCGGTCAGGACCAGCACCCCGAAGCCTCGCGCATCCAGGTAGTACGGCATGGGAAAGTAGGTGGTGTGCTCGTCACCCGTGTAGACGTAGCTGGAGCCGTCGCGCCGGATGCCCTGCTCGCTGACGAAGACCGAGAACGATTCGCCCCTCTGGTCAGTCGCGTTGTACTGCTCGCCGAACCCGTGGAAGCTGCCGCCCTCGTCGCACCGGATCGGCAGGGCCAGCGATGACGCCTCGTGACGCGCACCGAAGCGTAACCGGGTGATGTCGTTCCCGGCCGGCTCGATGGCGACCTCGCCCTGGATCGCCCCGTCCGCGCTCCGGTAGGAGACCGCCACGGACTCGTCCTCGCGGGCCGCGCCGAGCCGTCGATCGAGCGGCCATGCCGTCTCCTCGGACCGGCGGAACTCCCAGATGGCCACGACGCACCGCGTGCTCTCGCGGAACGTCCGGACCGTGGGGAACGCCGCCGGGGCCAGGGCGAAGACCCGCGGGCCACCCAGCTCGAGCTCCACTCCACCCTCGGCTGGAAGGTTCACGACCGCGCCGTTCGAGAGGGTGAACCGCGATCCGTCGGAGGGCTCGCCATCATCACACGCGGCGCAGCTCACGACCATCACCATGACGATCACACGCGCTGTCATCACGTGACCATAGTACCCATGCAGAGCAGAAGACCAATGGCGACGATTGGACGATATACTCACCGAGAGGAAACCGGGGGCGAACCGGACCGTCGTCCCGACGGACGCTCCGTCTGCGTCGCCGTCGCCGTCTCTATCGGCATCGCTGTCGCCATCGATGTCGATATCGGCGTCAACGTCGGCATAGGCATCTCCCTCGATCAGCCCATCGGCATCGACTTCGAGTGGGCTCGCCAGCAGCGCCAGCGTGCGCTCAGGGTCTCCGAGGCCGTGCCGGACCCGGCGAACCGGTTCCGGCAACGGCGAGCTGGCGAGAGCACCATGGAGGACGAAAAACCGGACGAGCCCGCCGACACGGCCGAGACCACCAGTGATTCGCCCTTGCCCCCTGCGTGAAAGAGCGCTCCGAGCACACCCCGCCGCTCACGGTTCGTTACAAAGGCCACTGACAGGACTTCGAAAAAACCAGAGGAGCTCGGATGTACCGCCCGGAGGGCTCCGCGCGGCTCGCACGAGTCCGGCGGAGCACCGGCCACCACTCTCCGCGGCCCGGAGGAGCCTGGCGGAATCCCTGGCAAGACTCAAAAAAGCTCGCCGCTCGTCCCGGAGAGCCCTCGATGTGCCCTCCTGACGCTACCACGGTGGAACAGCTCCCACCGAGCATCGGATTACACCACGCCGCAGTCATCCGCGCAGGTCGATCTGCACGGGCAGCACCACCATGGGTACGCCCGCATGCTGCAACCGACGCTGGATGGCAAAGGCTGTCTCGTTGTGCAGCAGGCGGTTCCAGGTGGTGTCCTCTTCGAAGATGATCTGTCCGGCGACCACCAAGGCCTTCGGGTAGATTTCGAGCAATGCCTTGCTCATGTTCTCGGCCTCCACCGCGACCTCGGTGCCCATGGCGTTGCGGCTGGCGGCCCTCAGCCCGAGCGTATGCGCAAAGCGCTCGTACGAGGCCAGGCTCTCTCGCGTGCGATTTTCGAGCGCCTCGATCTCCTTGACGCCCTTGAAGGTGTCCGAGTCGACCAGCGCGATGCTCACGAACACCACACCCTCGAAGTGCCCGGGAAACATGCGCAAGAGCGTGCGGATGGCACTGCGACCGAGCCCGCTGTAGGCGCCCACGAACACCACGGCCACCGGCTTGTCCGGATCGGGCTCGCCCTCGGCAGGTCGTGCGGGCAAGTCGCCATAGAGAGAGCGCGCTTCGGGCCCGGCCTCGGGCCCGGGCAGCTCGGTGTCGAGTCGGCGGATGGCGCGCACGACCTGGCCGTAGTGGCGCTTGACGAGGTAGCACAGCACCACGAGCCCGGTGGTGACGAGCAGCGTGAGCCAGGCGCCCTCGGTGAGCTTCTCCGCGATCGTGACCGTCAGAATGAACATGCACAGCAACGCCGCCGCCACGTGCGCCGGCAGGTGATGCGCCCACTTGGGATCGGTCTTGCGGTGGCGTACCCAGAACACGGTCATGGCGATATTGGAAAGCGAGAAGGTGATGAAGACGTTGATGGCGTAGAGCACGACGAGCTTCGAGATGTCTCCACGGGTGTAGAGCAGGATCGCGATCGCCGCCCCGCCCATGAGCAGGATGCCGTTGCGCATCGTCAGGCGCTCGGACAGGGCCGCGAACCGGTGGGGCAGCCACGAGTCCGTGGCCATGTTGGCCATGACGCGTGGGCCGTCGATGAAGCCTGTCTGTGCGGCAACGAACAGCAAGGCGCCTTCGCTGACCAGCGTGGCGACGACGAACGCTGGGCCGAGCCCGATGCCGCCCGGTGCCCAGCTCCCGAACCCACGCTCGAGGAGCACGGCGTTCATGGTCTTTCCGGTCATGGGGCTGGCGTGCAACAGCAGGTAGCTCAGCATGATCCCGCCAGCCGTGACCGCCAACGAGATCGACATCAGCACCATGGTGCGTTTGGCAGTTTCGACACGTGGCTCACGCATGACCTGCAGGCCGTTCGATACGGCCTCGATGCCGGTGTATGTGCCGGCGCCCATGGAGTAGGCGCGCATGAACACCGCCAGCGCGCCAAAGATGCCGAGCTCACGCGTCGTGTCGCCCAGGCTCGCGCGTACCTCACCGGCCACCCGCGGCAGCTCCGGCAGGTGACCGCCGATCACGACGACGAGCAGGATCGCATGAGTGACCAGGAACAGGATGAAGATCGGCGAGATGGTGATGACCGACTCCTTCACTCCGCGAAGGTTCATCACGGTGAGCACCGCGATGCCGAGAAACGCGAAGCCGAGCTTGTAGGAGAGCCACGCCTGGGGCAGGAAGCTGAAGATCGCGTCGGCGCCGGCCGCAATGGACATCGCAATCGTGAGCACGTAGTCCACGAGCAGCGCCGAGCCCGAGACCACACCCACGCGCGGGCCCAGGATCTTGCTCGCGACCACGAAGCCGCCGCCCCCCGAGGGGAACTGCTCGATGATGCGGCTGTAGCCGTAGGCGATGACCACCACCGTGATCGCAGTGGCCAGAGCCAGGAACACCGCTATTCCGGTATGCGTGCCGAGAGCACGGAACGACTCGTCCGGACCGTATGAGCTCGACGAGAGTCCATCGGCGCCGAGCCCCACCCATGCGAGCAGAGCGATCAGGGACAACCTGTGGAAGGCCCCCGGCTCCCTCGGGTCCTTGGGAGAGCCCATGATCAGCCGGCGGAAACGTTCGCGGAGAGTCATCGGTGCGTCCTGGGGGCGACGCCCACCAATCCCGACCCGTCGAGACGCTCCCCGGCGGCTACGATGAACGGGCACGTGGACCAGGCCGGGAAGCACCTCTCGACAAAGTGTCTCGTGACGAGCACCACGAAATCTCCGCGCATGCCGCACACGCACAGCGGGGTTCCTTTGACGGAGCGGACGTGCAGGTGGGGACAGATGTCGCGAGGTACCTCGATGGCATTCTCGATGACGGCCCTTCGCTGCCATGCCAGGATGTTCGACACGACCAGGATGATCTCTGCGCCCTCGGCACGCACGGGCGTGATCCACTCGAGCGACGGGTTCGGGCTCGCAACAACGAGCCTCCTCGCATCGCCGCCCGCTGCGGCGAACAGCCCCAAGGCCGCCACGATCTCATCGCGCTCGTTCACCGGATCGGCGGAGTACAGGAGCAGGTCCACGCCCGGTTCCACGGCGGATCTGAGCCCGTGCATGATCCCCTGGACCTGAATCCACTCTGGCTCTCCCCCGTCTCTGATCAGTAGCTCCACCATCCGTCTCCGCGGAGTCCGATCCGGCACCTCGGCTGCGCAGGCATCTGGCCGGGTCCGGATGTTGAGGCCCCCGACCTCAACTAGGGATCAAATTCTGCCCTGAAGACATCAAGAAACCGTCAAGACCTCGATGGGCCGCTCGAGACCGGCGAACCCGACCCTCGTCTTGGTGTACGCTCATGAATGGACCATGACCGAGGAGCTCGCGAAGCACAGCACTGGAGACGTCGTCGCCGGTCGCTACACGGTGCTCCGGCCCATGGGCTCGGGCGCCATGGGCGCGCTGTACGAGGTCCTCGATACGAGGGTCAGTCGGCACGTGGCGATCAAGTTCCTCTCGCCCCGGTTCGCGTCCGACGAGGCGGTGCGGGAACGCTTCTCGCGGGAGGCCCACGCGCTGGGCCGCATCCGGCACGACCACGTCTGCGGCGTGAGCGACCACGGCATCACCGACGACGGCGTGCCGTTCATCGTCATGGAGCTCCTCGACGGCGAGCCCCTGTCCGCGGTGCTGGACCGGGAGGGACCCCTGTCTCCGGAGCGTGCGATCCGCATCATGCTCGAGGTCCTCGCCGCGCTCGGCGCCGCCCACGCCCTGGGCATCGTCCACCGCGACCTCAAGCCCCACAACATCTTCATGACGCGGGGCTCGCTGGGGGACACGCGCGCCAAGCTCATCGACTTCGGCATCGCCAAGTTCCTCGACGAGGACGCGACCATGACGCAGGAGGGGACGACGATCGGGTCGCCGGTCTACATGAGCCCGGAGCAGGTCAACGGCGAGACCAAGAGGATCGATCACCGGGCCGACATCTGGGCTGTTGGCGTCATCCTGTACGAATGCCTCGCCGGCGTGCCGCCGTTCTCGGGAGGCAGCCTGCACGAGCTGTTCGCCAGCATCCTGCTGAAGCCGCCGCGGCCGCTGCTCGAGGTGGCGCCCTCGCTCCCTCCGGCGCTGGAGCCCGTCGTGCTCAAGGCCCTCCGGAAGGACATCGCGGAGAGGTACGCCGACGTGACCGAGCTCGCCGCGGCGCTCAGGGCCGTCGAGGCCGAGCACTACCAGGGGACGTCGGGACATCGCGGCTCGCCAGACGCGCCGGCGCCGTCGAGCGGTCGCACGGATCGTGCAGCGGCGACCCGACCCTTCGACCCGGCCCGGCCGTGCAGCCCGTCCGACGTCGCGTACGCGGAGACCGCGGTCGACCCCTTCGAAGAGACCGGGATCGCCGACTCGTGCCCGGAGGGCGGATCGGGGGGCGTCGCCGCGACCGAGGAGCGCGGCCGGACGACCGAGAGCCCGGCGTCGCAGGCCAACTGGTACCGGCCCGCTGTCGTCGCCGTCGCGGGGCTCGCCGTGCTGGTCGGGATCGTCGGCGTGATCGCGCGCCAGCGGGGCGAGCCCGATGCCTCGGGCGCGCCGCGGCCGGGCGTCGAGGCGGTCGGAGAGCGACCGACGGAGGCGCCTCCACCGGCGGAGCCCGTGGCACCGACCGACCCGGCGGACGGCGGTGTCGAGGTGCCGGACGCGGAGCAGCGGGTGATCATCGAGCACCGGATGGGTCGAGACCCGGAGCGCGCGCCAGCGTCGGTATCCGGGAACGGGAAGGCCACCGCGCGGCCCCGGCACGGGTCGTCCGGCGAGGTGTCGCCAGACGCTCCGGTCGAGCCGGGTCCGGAGCCGGGGAGCGTGTCCGGCGAGGAGCCGTCGCCGGCTTCGGAGCCCGGCCCCGCGCCCGGGGCCGACGGGGGGCAGTCCGGGCGGATGCGCGAGATCAAGAGGGTGCGCTTGCCATGAGCCGACGGCCAGTCATCACCGCGGTCGCCATCCTCGCCGCCCTGTGTGGATCGGCCGCCCGCGGGGCATCGGCAGAGGAGCGTCCCGCCGAGGACGCGGCAGCGGAGCCTGGCGCCTCGGAGCAGGCGATCGAGCAGGCCCGGGAGCACATCGCCGTCGCCGAGACGCTCTACGGATCGGACGACTGGGAGGGCGCGCTCGTCGAGTTCCAGCGCGCCCACGACCTCCTCGACGGCCACCTGATGCAGCACCTGCTCGCGTACAACCTCGGCCGGTGCCACGAGCACCTCTTCCAGTATGGCCGGGCGCTCGAGGCCTACCGCCGCTACCTCGACCAGGCGGGCCCGGACGCCGAGGACCGAGCCGAGGTCCAGGCTCGGGTCGAGATGCTCGAGGGGCTCCTCGCCACGGTGCGCCTCGTCGTGGACCCGGCCGAGTACGAGGTGTGGGTGGACCACCGCCGCATCGGCACGAGCCTCACGGAGGTCATGGTCCCCGCCGGGAGCCACCTCGTCGAGATCCGGGCCGACGGACACGCGCCGGCCCAGCAGGACGTCCAGATCGCGGCCAGGGACGTGCGCACGCTGACCTTCGACCTCGAGCGGCTCGCCGAGGAGTACCACGGCATCCCGCAGGGATACTTCTGGGCCTCGTCGGCGCTGGCCGTGGCGACCCTGATCACGGGTGTGGTCGTCGGCGTCATGGTCGTGGACGAATCCGACCGGGTCGCGGCCCAGGCCCGGGACCCGGTGGAGGGCATGACCCTGGACCAGGACGACCTGGACCGCATCGACCGCCTCGCCCTCGGCGCGGACCTGCTCTACGGCGGCGCCGGGCTCTTCGCCGTGGCGGCGGTGGTGCTCGCGTTCCTGACCGACTGGGGCGGGGACGACGAGGCTCCAGACGACACCGGCGAGCGCGCCGCTCGGGTCCGGCTCGAGGCCGGCGGCGGCATCGGACAGGCGAGCATGATCCTCCGGGGGACGTTCTGATGCGTCCCTTCCGGGCACCGGTCTTCGCGTTCCTCCTGATGCCCGCGTGCAGCCTGATGGGCTACTCCGACATCGACCTGCCGCGATGCCAGCGCGACTCCGACTGCCTCCCGCTCAGCGCCCGGAGGGGCCTCCCGCCGGCGTGCCTGAAGCTCCGGTGCGACGAGGGGACCTGCGTGCCGCGCCGCGATGGCGAGGAGACGTGCGACGGCTTCGACAACGACTGCGACGGGCTGGTGGACGAGCCGGGCGTCGATGCCGACGGGCAGCCGACCCGGACCATCGCTCCCCTGGACGTCCGTCGCGTCGCGGGCGTCGCCGGCTCGGCACGGATCTCGACCGCGTCGGCCGGCGACACGGTGGTCGGCGCGTGGGCGGTGCGGGAGTCCGACCGGGGCTTCGGCTGGCTCGCACGGCTCGGTGGCGAGGACGGCGCCGTCGAGCCGATGAGCTACCTGCGTGGCGCCGCGGAGCCCGGCGGCGACGTCGAGCCGGACCTCCACGACACCGGTCTCATGGCCGGGTGCTCCGGCGTGCGAGGCTCGACCGTGGTCGGTGGTGACGAGCTCTGCGACATTGCCGAGGTCGCGCTCGGCCTCACGGACCGCGAGGTGCTCGGCGCCAGGGCCGCATTCGTGGCCGCGATCAACACCGTGGGCTGCGCCGCGGGCCAGCTCCGGCTCGGGTACCTCGATCTCTCCGGTCCGCCGGAGGTCGTGGTACGCGGGCCTCTGCGTCGCTCGAGCTGCTACCTCGGCGTGGACCTCACCGAAGACGGCGCGTGCACCGGCGGGAGCCGCTCCGGAGATTCCACGAGCGGCGTCGCCCGTCCAGCCGTGGCGGTGATCGATCGGGACGGGCGCTCGCCCCAGGCGCTGATCGCCTGGATCGGGGACCACGCCCGGCGAGACGAGTGCGGCGGCGAGCCGGCCCCGGTCGAGGTCATCGGCGCGTTCATCGAGACCTCGAGCTACGGTGGGGGATTCGGCTGGGTCACCGCGACGGGCGAGGGCGCACCGCAGGCCCTGGGGCACACCGTGGGCGGTGGCCGGCCGGCCGTGGCCGCGCTGGCCGACGCAGGGTACGTCGTGGGATACGGGGACGATGAGGGGAACCTGGCTCTCCACTTCGTTCCGGCGCCCGACGATCCCCCGAGCTACGACGGCACTACCTGCTGCGGACCGGACGACCACGAGGGCGAGTGCAGCGGCATCGAGCTGATCTGCTCCGGCGTCGATGACCGCACGGGCCTCGAGACCGGTCCCATCGAGGGGATCGTGAGCCTGGGTCCCGTCGGTCCTGGCCTCGGCGGCACCGTGGACCACGTGGCCATCTCGTTTGGGGCGATCGACCCCGACGCCGTCGAGGTCGGCCTGGCCTGGCTCGAGGGGTGCGGCACCGGTGAGGAATCGATCGTGTTTCGACGACTCGTCCTCGATGCGCGCGACCGCGTGCCCGTCGCGGTGGCGGAAACGGGGCCGGCTGAGCGGCTCGTGGGCCCGCTCCCTGCCAGCCGCGGGGTCGGCCCGCCGGCGCTCGCGTACACGAGGTCCGGGTTCGTCGTCGAGGGTTTCGAGCGCGACGGACGAAGTGCGACCGAGTCGGAGCTCGGCGGCTGGGTCGTGGCCTGGGACGAGGGCCCGGACGGCGCCGGCCGCGTGGTCGGGGCGAGAATGCTGGCGCTCGACGGCCGTGCGATCGATGAAACGGAGCGGTTCGAGCTGGCCGGACAGGAGGGGAGCGCCGGCATGGACGCACGCGCGCCGGCCCTGCTCCCGCTGTCCACGGGGCTCGCGTTCGTCGTGCACGACCTGGCCGGCGGCGCGCTCGTCGTCGGAGAGATGTGCGGGACCTCGGGGGCCGGTCCCTGAGCGAGAGAGGGAAGTTCGGATGGCGAGTCTCCGCTTCTGGTTGTTCGTGGCGCTCGGGTCCCTGATCGGGGCGGGCTGCACCGAGCCCGCGGAACCGACCTGCGCCGCCGGCGCCACGCAGCAATGCTGGTGCCTCGACGGCCAGGCCGGGGCCCAGATCTGCGCGGACGACGGCGCGCGCTGGGGCGAGTGCCAGTGCGCCGCTCCAGACGGCGACGCGGACTGCGACGTCGACGGCGACGCGGACGCCGACTCCGACGGCTTCGACGTGCGCCTGGAAGGAGCGGTGGCCAAGGGACCCTTCGTGGTCGGCTCGCTGGTGGTGGTGGCGCTCATCGACGCCGAGGGGAACCCGACCGGGGCCGCGTTCATGACGCACACGATAAACGACCTCGGGGAGTTCGAGCTCGAGCTGCGCATCCCGCAGTTCGCGTCGCTCGAGGGGACCGGGTTCTATTACAACGAGCTCACCGGCGAGCTGTCGGACTCCGCCATCACCCTCCAGGCGTTCTACGAAGCCGAGGCCGGCGGGCTCCAGGAAGCCTATGTCAACATCATCACGCACCTCGCCTACGGTCGGGTGAGGACCCTCCTGCTCGCCGGCGCCGACTTCGAGACGGCGATCCGACAGGCCGAGCGGGCGTTGCGGCGCGACCTCGGCGTGGGCCCTGCGGGCTTCGACCCGGGCGGCGCGGGGATCGAGATGAACGTCCTGGGCGGCGACACCGACGCCAACGCGTACCTCCTCGCCGTCAGCTCGGTGCTGGCACAGGCCGCAGCGCTCCGGGCCGGTGAGGCCAGGTCGATCGACTCGGCGCTCCAGGAGCTGATCAACGCGCTGATGGGCGACCTGGAGGACGACGGAGAGATCACCGCGGAGCACCAGGCGGAGCTCCGTGCCGCGGAGGCGGCGCTCGACCCGGTCGCGGTGATGGACCTCCTCGGCGCGCGCCTCTTGGAGCTCGGCTCGGACGCCGAGATCCCGGACATCCGGCGGATCATCGACCGGGACGACGACGGAGTCGTCAACGCCGACGACTGCGACGACACCGACCCAGGGATCTATCCTGGCGCTTCCGAGCGTTGCAACGGCCTCGACGACGACTGCGACGGCGAGGTCCCTGAAGACCAGGACGGCGACGGCTACGCGGACACTGCGTGCGGCGGCGACGACTGCGACGACCTCGACGAGACGCGGCATCCCGGTATGCCGGACGTGTGCGGCGACGACATCGACGCCGACTGCCAGGGTGATCCGGACCTCCCGGTCCTGGGGGAGTGGGCCGGCGACTGCGTGATCGCCGCCGCCACCGACGTCGCGCGGGTACGAGGCTACTCCACGATCTCCGGCAACCTCGTGGTCGGCTCGACCATGACACACCTCGTCGGGATGGAGTGCCTCGATGCCGTCGTGGGGAGCGTCTCGATCGAGGACAACGCGGGCATCACGAGCGTGATCGGGTTGCAGGGGCTGACGTCGGTGGGCGGGTTCCTGCTCCTCTCCGACCTCGACTCCCTGGCGACGTTCGACGGGCTGGACGGGCTGAGCCGGATCGGCGGCTACCTCACGATCGAGGAGAACGCGACCCTCGATAGCCTGGCTGGGCTCGACGGCGTGACCGTGATCGGCGGCGACCTGACAATCTACACCAACCGGGAGCTCCGCAACCTGGACGCGCTGAGCGGGCTGACCTCCGTGGAGTCCGTGATCATCAACAACAACTTCTCCCTGGCGAACGTCGACGGGCTGGAAGGTCTCGGCGCCGTCGCGACGCTCACCATCGCCGACAACGACCAGCTCGAGGACCTCGAGGGTCTGCGCGGCGTGGAGACGATCAGCGGGTTGCTCTACCTCAGCAGCAACCCGAGGTTGACCGACGTGGACGGGCTGCGGTCGCTCACCGAGGTCGGTGGGCTCGTGACGATCAGGGACAACGACGCGCTGCTCGATCTCGACGGGCTCTCGGGCCTCATGGAGGCCGGCGAGGGCCTCGTGATCCAGGACAACGCGTCGCTTCCGACCTGCGAGGCCGAGGAGCTGCTCCAGAGGCTGCGCGATCACGGCTGGACCGGCCTCGCCGCGATCGCGGGCAACGATGACGAGGGATCGTGCGAGTGAGATTGGGTGATGCGCCGGATTGCCATGATGACATGCGTGACCTGGTGGCTCGGGTGCTCCGCGCCGGCCGATCCCGTGTGCCCGCCTGGCCGGACGCAGGACTGCTGGTGTGTCGGCGGCGGCACCGGGACCCAGGTCTGCGGCGATGACGGCGCGCGGTGGGGCGCGTGCGAGTGCGCCGGTCCGGACGGCGACGCGGACGCCGACGGCGACGGCGACGGCGATGCCGACTCCGACGGCTTCGAGGTACGCCTGCACGGGGCGGTGGACAAGGGGCCGTTCGTGGTCGGCTCGCTGGTGACGGTGGCGCTCATCGACGCCGAGGGGAACCCGAGCGGCGAGGTCTTCATCACGCACACGCTCGACGACCTCGGCAGGTTCGACCTGGGGTTGACCGTCCCGCGGTTCGCCTCGCTCGAGGCGACGGGGTTCTACTACAACGAGGTCACCGGAGGGCTCTCGGGCTCGCCGATCTCGCTCCGGGCGTTCTACGAAGCCGAGTCGGGGGGGGTCCAGGAAGCCTACATCAACATCATCACCCACCTCGCATACGGACGGGTGAGGACCCTCCTGCTCGCCGGCGCCGACTTCGAGACGGCGATCCAACAGGCCGAACGGGCCTTGCGACGCGACCTCGGCGTGGGCCCCGCGGACTTCGACCCCGGCGGTGCGGGGATCGAGATGAACATCCTGGGCGGCGACACGGACGCCAATGCCTACCTCTTCGCCGTCAGCTCGGTGCTCGCCCGGGCCGCCGCGCTGCGGGCCGGGGAGCGCGGCTCGATCGACTCGGCGCTGCAGGAGGTCGTCAACACGCTCATGGGAGACCTCCGGGACGACGGCGAGATCTCCGTCGAGAGGCGAGCGGAGCTCCGCGCCGCGGAGGCGGCGCTCGATCCCGAGGTGGTGATGGACCTCCTCGCCGCGCGTCTCGCGGAGCTGGGCTCGGACGCCGAGGTCCCGGACATCCGGCGGATCATCGACCGAGACGACGACGGCTTCGTCAACTCAGACGACTGCGACGACACCGACCCGGAGATCCACCCCGGCGCGGCGGAGCGGTGCAACGGCCTCGACGACGACTGCGACGGCGCCGTCCCGGAGGACGCGGACGGCGACGGCTTCGCCGATGCGGCTTGCGGCGGCGACGACTGCGATGACCGTGACGCGTCGGCGTACCCAGGAGCCGCGGACGCGTGCGGCGACGGCCTCGACGCGGACTGCCTCGGCGACGTGGACCTCCCGGTGCTGGGCACCTGGACCGGCGACGTGATGCTCACGAGCAGCGACGACCTCCCGCCGCTCCGTGGGTACGCGGCGGTCTCGGGGGATCTCCTCGTGGCACCGACCATGCCTCACCTGCTGGGGCTGGAATGCCTCGGGTCCGTCGCAGGGGACGTCACCATCTACGGCGCCGAGCTCCTGCCGAGCCTGCGCGGGTTGAACGGGCTCTCCGACGTCGGGGGCACCCTGCGGATCGAGGACGCGGAAGCCCTGACGAGCCTGGATGGGTTGAACGGCCTCGAGCACATCGCGGGTGCGCTCGAGCTCTGGGGGAACAACGGTTTGATAAGCCTGGACGGGCTCGACGGGTTGCGGATCGTCGGCGACACCTTCCTGCTCAGGACGAACCCGGCCCTCGAGAGCCTGGACGCGCTGCGAGGGCTGACCTCGGCGCACACCCTCTCGATCGACAACAACGACGCCCTCCTCGACGTGGACGGGCTCGAGGGCCTGATCACCGTCGCGGCGCTCGACATCTCCAACAACGACGTGCTCGACAACCTCGACGGGCTGATCGGCCTGACCTCCGTGGATGGGCTGCTGCTGCTCGGCAACAACGACGTCCTGGCCGACGTGGACGGGCTGGCGTCGCTCACGCACGTCACCGGGGCCGTGGTCATCGTCGGCAACGGCTCGTTGACCGATCTCGACGGCCTGGCGTCGCTCATCGACGCCGGCATGGGGTTGACGGTCTGGAACAACGAACGGCTGCCCACATGCGAGGTCGAGGCGCTGATCGACCGGCTCCGCGGGCTCGGCTGGGAGGGCGCCGTCTCGGTCGCCGGCAACAGCGACGAGTGCCCGTGATTGATACGGAACCGCGGGCACAGGGTCCTGCCAGCGGGCGCTGCGGCAGCGTCAGGCTCAGGGCAGGCTGCGCGCCGGCCGGAGCCCCGTGCCCCGGTTTCTCGTGAATGTGGGGCTGGTCCGGTCGGCGGCCCTGACGGACTCCGCGTCCGTGATGTACGAGCCGCCTCGTGACATCCGGAGCGCGCCGTCGGCCGGTCCGGACGGGTCGGTGACCGCGCCTGAGGGGTACTCGCCGTACGGCTCGTACACCCACTCGAACACGTTGCCGAGCATGTCGTGCAGGCCCCAGGCGTTCGGCTCGAGCGAGCCCGTCGGTTGCGTGGCCGATCCGCTGTTGCAGGAGTACCAGGCGATGGGCTCCACCGAGGGCGAGCACACGACGTCGGAGAGGTCGCCGCAGTACGTCGCGGTCGTGGTCCCGGCGCGAGCCGCGTACTCCCACTCGGCCTCGGTCGGGAGGCGGTAGCCGGGACACTCGTATGGAGCTGCGAACAGCGTCTCGCAGGTCGCGGATGCCTCCGTGCCGGTGCATTCGTAGCAGCGGTCCAGGCCCTCGGCGTCCGACAGCGCGTTGCAGAACACCACTGCCTCGTGCCAGGTCACGGTCTCCACGGGGAGGTCCGGCGAGCCGGTGAACGTCGAGGGCTCGTACCCCACGAGCGACGAGAACTGACGCTGCGTCACCTCGGTCGACAGCAGGAGGAAGTCGTGCGACAGCGTCACCTCGTGCTGGACCTCGTCGGCCTGCCGGCCGAGCTCGCCTTCCGGTGAGCCCATCTCGAAGCTGCCCGCCAGCACCACGATCCAGCACGGACGACCATCGACCTCGCCATCGCAGTCCTGGTCCACGTCATCGCCGCAGATCTCCGGGTTTCCCGGGTGGCGGTCCGTGTCCTCGTCGTCGCAGTCATGCGTCTCGGCCGGGCCGTCGGCGCAGCCGTGGTACCCGTCGTGGTCCCGGTCCTCGGCCTCGGGGACGATGCCGTCGCAGTCGTCGTCTCGGCCGTTGCACCGCTCCGGTGCGCCGGGGTAGATCTCCGGGTCGTCGTCGTCGCAGTCGTCGCAGTTGTCACAGCCCTCGATGGCGTGCGCCACGTCGTCGTGCCCGTCGCAGTCCCGGTCGTTGGCGAACCCGTCGCAGTCCTCGTCGATGTCGTTGCCGCACACCTCGACCTGGGCCGGGTTGACGTCAGGGTCGCCGTCGTCGCAGTCCGGGCCTCCGCAGTCGTCGGTGTCGTAACCGTCTCCGTCCCTGTCGAAGGGCCGCGAGCCGTCGCAGTCGTTGTCCGGGTGCTCGTCGCAGACCTCGGGCGCTCCGGGGTTGATGCCGATGGCGCCGTCGTCGCAGTCCGCTCCGCACAGGAGCGAGCCGTCGTTCTGGAGGTTGCAGCACTGGTCGCTCACGAAACCGTCGCCGTCGGCGTCGTGGCCCAGGGTGGCCGGGTTGCAGTCCTCGTCCAGCCCGGCCAGGTCACACTGCTCGACGTTGCCCGGGTACCTGCGCGCATCACCGTCGTCGCAGTCGTACCCTCCGCACTCGATGGCGTCGGCGCCGTCGCCGTCCGCGTCGGGGCTCACCGCGCAGTCCGTCACGCACCGGCGTGCCGTCTCGTCACAGTCCTGGCCCGCGAGGCAGGGCGAGGCGCCGGGCGTGCAGCCCCTCGCGTCGGCGCCCGGCAGGGTCGAATCGCATCGCTCCGCCCCGTTGCAGAAGACCCCGTCGTCGCAGTCCACGTCTCCGGAGCAGCTCGTCGTCTCGTCGCCGTCGGTCCCGCCGTCGCCGGGATGCTCTGACGAAACGCAGCCGCTCGACGGGCCGCAGCACAGGGCGATCGCCAGCCAGGTCGGCCACGGCGCGGTGTGCCGCTTCATACCGACTCCGTCCCCTCCTCAGCACCCGCTCGACATGGTGATGGTGCCGAGCTCCGGGTTGGTCTCCGTGGTCTCGCGGTAGCGGAGCACGTCGCCGTCCCGGCAGAGCTCGTAGGTCCGTCCCTCGCTCGTGGACATCGTGGGCCCTTCGGTGGTGTAGGTCGCCTCCTGGGCGACCTCCCACTCCTGCGGGATGTTGCACGAGCAATCGCCCGTTTCGTTCGTGATGCACGTGGTGCCCGGCGCATCCCTCCCGAGGATGAACTGGAGGCCGAGGCACCCGCCCGCGAGAACGGCGCACGACATCGGGACGGTGGCGTTCAGGACGATCTCGCCGCTCCCGCGCCGCGTGACCCGGCCTCCCGAGAACACGACGTACGCCTCGACGGAGCCGGTCACCGAGTCGATGGTGGCCGTCGGGCACATGGCCACCATGTCGCCGTACTGAGCCCTGACGTCCGCCTCCGTGGCGCACAGGTCGGTGTAGTGCCACGTCGTCTCCCCGACGTCGCCGCCGCAGGGGACGAACGCGCCGCAGTCCTCTGACATCCGGACGCCGGCGGCCTCGCTCGCCGAGTCGCAGCCGAGCCCGTCGTCACTGTCGCCATCTGCACCCCCGTCGTCGTCCCCGTCTCCGTCCATGTCGACTTCGGCGTCACGGTCGGTGTCGGTATCTGCGTGGGCGTCTACGTCAGAATCAACATCGCCTTCGACATCGACATCACCCTCGACATCGGTATCAGCGTCGCCATCGGCGTCGGCGTGTTCGTCTGACTCCACGTCATCATCGACATCGATATCGACATCGCTTTCGACATCGGTATCAGCGTCGCCATCGGCGCCGACGTCCGAGTCCACATCACCGTCCACTTCGCCGTCGCCGTCCGTGTCGGCGTCGCCGTCGATGTCGCCATCGACGCTGGCATCACCGTCGCCGCCACCGCCGTCGCAGTCGAGCGTCATCACGAGCACGATCACGCACAGCACGATCTCCCACGGTCTTCCCCACATGACGTCCGCTCCTTCTCTACGCTCTGCCCCCTCGCCCCGGGGCTCTCGTCTCGAGCGCCTCGAGCACGAGGTTGAGGCGGAGCTTCAAGACCTCGCTGCCGACCCTGGCGGCGGGACGGATCCCGAGCACCTTGGAGGCGCCGGACATCCGTGGCCGCAGCTCGACCGGGATGCTCCGGACGTCGTACCCGCCGCGCACGAGGCGCATCGGGAGCTCGAGGTTCACGAAGAAGGTCCGGCTCGTGAGCGGGACCTCCTTGAGGATCGCGCGTCGCACCAGATACACGCCGTCGATCCGCCTGCTCGTGCCGATCGCCACGCGCATCATGGCGTGCAGGCCCCTGCTGAGGACCATGCGGAACGGGCCGTCGACAGCGGCCCGTTGCGTGCGCGTGAAATATCCGACCGCCATGTCGGCGCCGTCCTCGATCGACGGGATGAGCTTGCGGAGCTCCGAGAACGCCACCTGACCGTCCGCGGGCAGGATGCCGAGGACGTCCATCCGGGCGGCGGCGAAGCCCGTCAACACGGCCGCGCCCATGCCGCGGTTGGTCCCGTGGCTCATCGGGAGGATCCGCCGGTTCCGGGACGCGAGGTCGTCGATGATCCGCCCCGTCTCGTCGGTGCTCCCGTCGTCCACCAGCACGAGCTGGTAGTCCGAGAGGGTACCGCGAGAGACCGTCTCCTCGAGATCGTCCACCACCTCGCCGACGACCGGGGCGATGTTCTCGGCCTCGTTGTACGCCATCATCACGATGCTGAGGGAGAAGCTCATGTGACCGTCAGCGACCATCACCCACCTCCCGAGCGATGTCAAACCAGCCAATGGGTGGACTGTGTGGACTGAGTGGACCGAGTGGACCTTCGGAGCCCCTTGATACGGCTCCCCGGTTCGGGTAGTCGAGATCGAGCAGGTGTTTGTGTGAAGACGCTCTCTCGCGTGGCGAAGCTCCTCGGGCTGATCGCGTTGGTCGCCGTCATCGCGGCGCTCTGGTGGTCGCAGCGGGGCGTCAACGACGCGAGCGACTTCTTCCAGCGGCGAGACGCGGGTCCCTCGCCACCTGGAACGCCGCACAGGGTGAGTACTCCCGCGAGGCGGGCCGACGACGCTCCGACGACGCTCGTCGCGTCACGCGCGGAGCCTGCTCGCGACGTGAAGGCACCGGGCCGGTGGGTCGTCGTCAGACCCGGGACGTTCATGATGGGATCTCCCCCCGACGAGCCGGGTCGGCACGACAACGAGGTGTTGCACGAGGTGACGCTGACCCGGCCGTTCGTGATCCAGACGACCGAGGTCACGCAGGCGCAGTTCCGGAGCGTGATGGGGACCGCGCCGTCGGAGTTCTCGTCGTGCGGAGCGGAATGCCCGGTCGAGCAGGTGACGTGGGGCGACGCGGCGGCCTACTGCAACGCGATCTCGGCGCGGGAGGGCCTCGAGCCGTGCTACTCGTGCCGCGGGAAGCGGGGCGCCGTCTGGTGTAGCCCGGCATTCGCCTCGCCGTACGAGTGCCCCGGCTACCGCTTGCCCACCGAGGCGGAGTGGGAGCACGCGGCGCGCGCCGGGACCACGACTGCAATCCACACCGGCGGGATCACGATCGTGGATGCGATCACCTCTCCCGAGGCCGGCGTGATCGCGTGGTTCGCCGGGACGAGCGAGGTGGCATACGCCGGCGGCTTCGACTGCGCCGGTCCCGCGGGGCAGCCTCGCCGCGACGTGAAGTGCGGCCCCCACCCCGTCGGCCGCAAGGGACCGAACGAGCTGGGCCTGTACGACGTCATCGGCAACGTGTGGGAGTGGTGCCACGACTGGTACGCCGACGACCTCGGGTCGAGTGCGGCGACCGATCCCGTCGGGCCTGAGAAAGGCATCGGACGGGTGTTCCGCGGCGGCTCGTGGGACAACGATGCCGGATCGATGCGTTCGGCGCGGCGGAGCGGGGGCGCAGCGGCCTCCCGCTTCGTGGACGTCGGGTTCCGGCCGGTCCGGATGGTCGCAGCCGCGACAGCAGCGCCCTGAGCCTCCCCATCGAGCGCGACTTGGACTACACTCCTGCACCCCAGGTCGCGGAGGGAACGATGCAGCGTGGATTCGTAGTTGGCCTGACGGCGATGGGCGGGATCGCCCTGGTCGTGGCCTGCACCAGGCAGCCCACCGGTAACACGACTCCGACGGAGGAGACGACGGTGTCACGAGAAGAGATCGCGAAGCGGGTGGCGCAGTTCGCCCCCGTGAAGCTCGATGTGGACGACAGCCTGATCACCGACGAGCTCAGGCCCGTGCTCCGGAAGCTCGTGCAGGCCGCCGAAGCGGTCGACAGGATTTATTTCACCCAGGTCTGGGAAGGGAACCCCGACCTCCGGGCGCGGCTCGCCTCCGACCCGTCCCGCGCCGACGAGCTCGCCTACTTCGACATCATGTACGGCCCGTGGGACCGGCTCGAGTCGGGCGAGGTCTTCGTCGCGGGCGCGCCGCCGCGGCCGCCGGGCGCGAGCTTCTACCCGCCCGACCTGACACGCGATCAGTTCCAGGCATACGTGGACGCGCACCCCGACCGGCGCGAGGAGCTGACGGGCTACTTCACCGTCATCCGGCGCCAGGGCGCCGAGCTCGAGGCGATCCCCTACTCCCGGTACTACGGCGAGCGCCTCGAGGCGGCCGCGGTGCTGCTCGAGGAGGCGGCCGACGCCTCGCCCGACCCGCGACTGGCGCGCTACCTGCGGCTGCGCGCGCAGGCGTTCCGGACCGACGACTACTTCGAGAGCGACGTGGCCTGGCTCGAGCTCGGCGACTGCCCGATCGAGGTCGTCATCGGCCCGTACGAGGTCTACGAGGACGAGCTCATGGGCATGAAGGCGTCGTTCGAGGCCTTCGTCACGCTCCGCGATCCGCAGGCGTCGGCGCAGCTCGCGCGCGTGTCGGCGCTGGCCGACGACCTCGAGCGGGCGCTGCCCGTCGAGGAGCGGCACCGCAATCTCAGCCGAGGCGGCACGCGACCCATCAGCGTCGTCTACCTGCTCACGAGCGCGGGCGACACCCGCGCCGGGGTCCAGACCCTGGCGTTCAACCTGCCCAACGACGAGCGCGTGCGCGAGGCCCACGGCTACAAGCTCGTGCTCCTGCGCAACGTGATGCAGGCCAAGTACGAGATGATCCTGGTCCCGATCGCAGAGCGGCTGATCGCCGCGGACCAGCTCGGCGACCTGTCGTTCGAGGCGTTCCTGAACGGCACCTTGATGCACGAGACGGCGCACGGGCTCGGCCCGGGCACGATCGAGCTCTCCGACGGGACCCGCACCGACGTCAACCGCCAGCTCCGCGACCTCTACTCGACCATCGAGGAGGCCAAGGCCGACATCGTGGGCCTGTTCGCGTCGCAATATATGATCGACCACGGCGAGCTGCCGCGCGAGATGGAGCACCAGGTCTACGCCACGTTCCTCGGCGGCTTCTTCCGATCGGTCCGGTTCGGCGCGACCGAGGCCCACGGCCGGGCCAACGTCATCCAGTTCAACTACCTGCTGGAGCACGGCGGCATCGTGGCCGGCCCCGACGGCCTGTACCGGATCGACTACGACCGCATTCGCGACGCGGTCCGGGACCTGGCGCACGACCTGCTCGCCATCGAGGGCGACGGGGACTACGAGGCGGCCCAGCGGTTCATCGAGCGGTATGGCACGCCGGGCCCAGAGCTGCTCGCCGCCCTCGGCCGGCTCGAGGGCATCCCGGTCGACATCCGTCCCTCGTACCCCGCGGTGGAGCGCCTGGGGCGGTAGGTGACTCGTTGTCGTTCCACATTGGTGTCGACGAAATCAGCGGTCATGGGCATCCACTCGTCTCCAGGTCCTGCCGCCGGATCCACTCCCGCTGGAGCACCGCTCTGCGACTGCCAGCGCACGGTCCACGGCCTCGCACACCCCGGTAATCCCGGCGTACGCTCGGAGGTACTCACCCAGGACCAGGTTCACGGACGTGCCCTGTTGAAGGGCACGTATCCTCGCCTGGCGCAGGACGTCCTCATCGACGGTGATGGTCAGGTTCCCCACTTTCGTGCTCCACGAGATTCGCGTAGCACGGTGGTCCTTGAGCGTCAATGAGAGGATGGACACCATAATCGTCGGCTCCAGGCTCCAGGCTCCAGGCTCCAGGGCCTGCAGGCTGCGGCGGGGCGATCATTCTGTGGTGTCCTGGGGACCACCCGCAAGGCGAAGAGTCAGAGGCTGAGCCATGCCAGG
>Ga0233425_10001381_pt1 | contig 54913 bp, 49 predicted proteins | sample Watercolumn_Towu_2_FD_181712 | JGI IMG/M metagenome (GOLD analysis project Ga0233425, IMG submission 181712) | Freshwater microbial communities from Lake Towuti, South Sulawesi, Indonesia - Watercolumn_Towuti2014_140_MG | ecosystem: Environmental > Aquatic > Freshwater > Lake | place... | reverse complement strand
CCGGCCCAAGCCGGGTGTCCCCGCAAAAGATTTTACGGGGCATGCTTTTCACCGCCTCTTTCTGATTCCCTGCCTCCTGTCTTATTAAAAACCAAAAAGAAAATACAAACTCCCAAATCCTAAGCCTCTATCCTCACCCCGGACGCCGCCCCGAAGTTCGAATTCCGGTTGTCGGGGTCGCTCCTGTACAAGTTGAGCCGGCGATCGCCGCGGTCCCAGTACGAGTTCGGGACACCGCCGTCGGACGGGAAATAAGTGCCTACCTGAAAAGAAATACTGCCGTTTCCCGAGTAGTCATCGATAGCTTCGTCAGTTTTTTCCAGATGGGTGAGAAGCATGGTTAATCGGTCCTCGGGAGTCAAGCCGTCCTCGCCTCTATACTCCTCACCTGTTTTTATCAATCTCAGATATTCCTTGATCTGTTTATTCGTTTCTAATTGCTTGCGTCCGCCCTTGGTTTCTCCTCTCCCTTCCCTCGGGATATTGGGATTCGGCTCGCGCAAGAATACATTGTAGCCCTTGAAAGCCCGGCCTTCCGCCTGTTTGAGCAGCTCCGCCTTGGTCCGGCCTCCATGATTGTTTGAGAACTCTTTCGGGTAATAGACGAGTCTGCCGTCCAGGTCGGCCGTTTTATAGCCCTCCCACTGGTAGACAGGCTGATTTTCGTCCAGCTCGAGCGGAGTCGGTTGTTCTGTGCTGCCGCCAGGATTTTTCCGGGCCGAGAACAGCTTGCCCTCTTTATAGTGCCTTACAATGGCCTTTTCCACGGTTTTGGCTATTGTTTCCAGAGGCAGGCCGAAAGGCGTTATTTCCAGTTCCGTGAATCCCTGTTCCAATTTGTTCCGATAGAGTTCGTTGCTCTCAATGGCTTCAATAATAGCCTCTAAGTCCGGAAACGGGCATTCTTCGCCGTCAATGCTCACTATGCCTTTTTCTCCCGCCTCCGGCAGTATTTCCAGAAGCCCGTTCCGGTTGAGTATCTTGGCCTTGGTTTCATATTGGGCGGGCAATTCCTTAGACAGCCATTTTTCCAGGTCGAACGGCCGATCTTTTTTCTCGAAAACAAGCGCCTTTTCTCTAAACATAGGTTAAAACATTATATTGAATAGGTAGCTAACGCCATTATACCAAATCAAAGATCGGCTGGGAATGGCCTCATCGTATCATCTTGCATTGGAAAATACCGCCTCTTGATTTATAACGTTATTTCCTGTAAACTGGGAGTAGTCTTAGTTGGTTAAAAATGATAAAAAAATGGCGATTTTTGGTTATATTTTGATCGGCCTCGTGGCCTTGAGCCTCTTTTCGATCATGTGGGCCAATCTGTCCTTGGCGCCATGGGTGCCGATGTGGAGCCGAGACAAGAAGCGGGTGTTCGCTTTGGCCGGCTTGAAGGCGGGGGAAAATTTTTACGATTTAGGCTGCGGCAACGGCAAGATCGTCGTTTACGCGGCCAAGCATTTCGACGTTCGGGCGACCGGCATCGAGCTGGCCTTTCCTCTTTATGCCGCCTGCAAGCTAAGGCAGATTTTTGCCGGCAACCGGAATATCATTTTCAAATTCGGCGACCTGTTTAAAGAAGATCTTTCCGGGGCCGATGTCGTCTACGTCTACGGCATGCCGAAAGTCTTAAAGAATAAGCTTAAGGAAAAATTAGAGCGGGAATTGAAGCCGGGCGCGCGGGTTGTTTCCTACGTTTTTAAAATCGACGGCTGGCAGCCGGCCGCGGTCGACAAGCCGGACGAAAGGTCCGTGCCTATTTATCTCTATGTTTCATGAAATAATTTTTAATTTTAGATTCTATTATGTACCTAACCTATCTGGGCCATTCGTGTTTTAAACTGCAGGACAAGGCCGGTTCGGACGCCGTGACCGTCATTACCGACCCTTTCGACAAAGCCGTCGGCTTGCCGGTGCCGCATGCCGAAGCCGATATCGTGACCGTCAGCCATGACCATTTTGACCACAATAACATCGGCGCGATCCGCGGAGAGCCTTACGTCATTGACACGGCCGGCGAATACGAGATCAATGGCGTTTCTATTGTTGGCATCGATTCTTATCATGACGAGAAAGACGGCAGAGAAAGGGGAGTGAACGTTATCTGCCGCATCACTATCGATGATATCAATGTCGTCCATCTGGGTGATCTGGGCGAAACGCTCGACGCCAAGCAGCTTGAGAATCTCGAAGGCACGGATATTCTTCTTATTCCCGTCGGCGGCAAATATACTCTGGACGCCAAGAAAGCGGCCGAGGTCATTTCGCAGATTGAGCCGCGGATCGTCATCCCCATGCACTACAAAGCCAAGGAGTCGACAATAGACATCGACGGCGTCGATAAATTCATCAAGGAGATCGGCCTAGTGCCGCGCGAAGAGGAAAAGCTGAAAATCTCCAAAAAGGATCTGCCGCAGGAAGACATGGAGCTCATCGTGATGAAGTTTTAAGGGAAAATATCAAATGCCGATTAAGAAAGAAAATAAGCTAAAAACAGCCAAGACAGAGCGGAAGAAAACGGCTGGCAAGAAGAAAGTCGTCGAGGATGATCTTTTGCCGGAATCGAGAGCATTCCTGAAAGAGCGGCGCTCACGGGTAGCCGAAGCCGATGTCCTGTCGGCCAAAGCGCGGCCGGCCCAGAAGGATAGTCGAAAAAGCGAACTCGATCAGGCCTATCTGGACAGAATGGAGAGTGAAATCAGAGAAGACCAGTCCAAGCGTCTGGTCATCTGGACCGGCGTCAGTTTTTTTATGATGCTAATCCTGATTGTCTGGGCCTACAACATGAAGAATGTTTTCGTCCAGACGGCGGCCGATCTATCCGACAAAAACGAACAAGTGAATTTAGATAAGATCACGGACGATTTTAAAAAATCATTCGGCGAGGTCAAGAATAATATGGCCGGACTGAAAAATTTGAAAGACGAACTGATGAAGAAAGAAACCGCCTCAACTTCCCTTGAAGTCCGGTCGGAAAACATAGAGATGCTAAAAGAAAAATTAGAAGGGCTTTCCGGGGCGGCTACGATGACCGCCGCCAATCAGATAGTCGGCAAATTGCCGGCGAGCGATTAATAATTAACGATTATCAATTTGATCGGGTCTTATGAAAAGCAAAAATAATAAGAAGGCGGAAAAGCCGCTCAAGAAAGAAAAAAAATCGGATAAGGAGGAGGCGAAACGCCGGGGAAAAGAAGAAAAGAAAATTTCGGCCGGTGCCGAAATTAAGAAAAGCGAGCCGGAAGCCGCGGCCGAGGCGGGCGAGGGGAGCGCCGAAACTGCCAATTTGACCGTGACCGAAAAAACCCAGACGGCCTTCGGGCTGGTGGAGCCGCAGCCGATCGTCCAGGAAATGCGCAAATCGTATCTGGATTATGCCATGAGCGTCATCGTCGGCCGCGCTTTGCCTGACGTGCGCGACGGCCTTAAGCCGGTCCACCGCCGCATCCTTTATGCCATGTGGAACATCGGTCTTAAATCTGGCGCCAAATTCCGGAAATCGGCCACAGTCGTCGGTGAAGTTTTAGGCAAATACCACCCGCACGGCGATACCGCCGTCTATGATTCCATGGTCCGCATGGCCCAGGATTTTTCCATGCGCCATACGCTCGTGCACGGCCAGGGCAACTTCGGCTCAATGGACGGCGACAACGCGGCCGCCATGCGGTACACCGAAGCCAAGCTTTCGGCCATTGCCGAAGAGATGCTTTTTGATATCGATAAGAACACAGTCGGTTTTATCCCGAATTTCGATGGCTCGCAGAAAGAGCCGCGGGTCCTGCCGGCTAAATTGCCAAACCTTTTGCTGAATGGCTCGATGGGCATCGCCGTCGGCATGGCCACCAACATTCCGCCGCATAATTTGCGCGAAGTCATCGCCGCCACGAACGCCCTGATCGACAATCCGGAAATCACGGTTGAGGAATTGGTCCAGTTTGTCAAGGGGCCGGATTTCCCGACTGGCGGCGTCATCTATAATCATAAAGACATTTTGCAGGCATACGCCACGGGCCGTGGCGGTATTGTCGTCCGCGGCCGGGCGGAAATCATGGAAAACAAGGCTGGCGTCTTCCAGATCATCGTTTCGGAAATTCCTTACCAGGTGAACAAGGCCAGTCTAGTGGAGAAGATCGCCGATCTGGTGCGCGACAAAAAACTTGACGGCATCAAGGATCTGCGCGACGAATCGGACAAGGACGGCGTGCGCATCGTCATTGACCTAAAAAAAGATGCTTATCCGAAGAAGATTTTGAACAGCCTTTACAAGCTGACTCAACTTCAGGAGACCTTCCATTTCAATATGCTCGCCCTGGTCGACGGCATCCAGCCAAAAGTGCTTAATCTGAAAACCATTCTTGAAGAATACGTCAAGCACCGCGAGGAAGTCATCCGCCGCCGCACCCAGTTCGATCTGGACAGGGCCCGCGAGCGCGCCCATATCCTCGAGGGACTTATGATTGCCCTGAACAACATCGACGCCGTTATCAAAGCGATCAAGCAGTCGAAAGACAAGGAAGTGGCCAAAGAGAATTTGATGAAAAAATTCAAGCTGTCGGAAAGGCAGGCGGTGGCTATCCTGGAGATGCGCCTGCAGAATCTGGCCAACCTGGAAAGGCTCAAGATCGAGAACGAACTCAAAGAAAAGCGGGCGCTTATCAAAGAACTGGAGTCGATCTTGAAATCGCCGGCCAAGATCCGCGGTATTATCAAAGACGAGATCTCGGCTATTGCCGGCAAGTTCGGCGACGACCGCCGCACCCAGGTGATGATTCACGGCGTCAAGGATTTTTCCATGGAAGACCTGGTGCCGAACGAGGAAGCGGTCGTGCTCATGACCCGCGACGGCTATATCAAGCGGGTGACGCCGGATACTTTCAAGGTGCAGAGCCGCGGCGGCAAGGGCGTGATCGGCCTGACCACCAAGGAAGAAGATACGGTCGACTTCATGTTTACGACTTTGACGCACAATGACATTCTCTTTTTCACCACTAAGGGGCGGGCGTTCCAGCTTAAGGCCTATGAGATCCCGCAGGCGACGCGTACGGCCAAGGGGCAGGCGATCGTCAATTTTCTCCAGCTGACGCCGGGCGAAAAAGTGACGTCCGTTTTGCCGCTGGACAAGCTGAACAGCTACAAATTTCTTTTTTTCGCTACCGAACAGGGGTTGGTCAAGAAAGTGGAAATCGGCGCTTTTGACAATGTGCGCCGCTCCGGCCTCATCGCCATTAAGATTAAAGATGACGACAAGCTGATCTGGGCCAAGCCGACGAGCGGCACGGATCACATTATGCTTGTGACCGCCGGCGGGCAGGCGATCCGTTTCGAAGAGGATGATGTCCGCGACATGGGCCGGAACGCGGCCGGCGTGCGCGGCGTGCGCCTGAAGAAAGGCGACACCGTCGTCGGCATGGGCGTCATCAAGACCGACAAAGAAAAATTAAAAAAATACCAGGTGCTCTCCGTCATGGAAAACGGATTCGGCAAACGGACCGCGCTTGGCAACTACAAAGTGCAGGGCCGCGGCGGCTCCGGCATTAAGACGGCCAAAATTACCTCCAAGACCGGCAAGCTGACCAATGCCTTTTTGGTCAATGCCGAAAGCATGGCCGAGAAAGACCTGATCATTATTTCGGAAAAGGGCCAGGTCATCCGCTTGCCGTTCAAATCAGTGAACGAGGCCGGCCGCGACACCCAAGGCGTCCGCCTGATGCGCTTCAAGGAAGCGGCTGATAAAGTCGCCGGCGTGACCTGGGTTTAGAAATTTCAATCAAATGAGTTTTTAAAGAACTGTCGGCGATATTTCGTAGCGGAATGCGCCATGAAAATTTGCTTCAAGAACTTGTCCGCCTGAGAAAGGCTAATCTTGTCCAGCGCTGGAGGAAAAAATATGATGAGGGCGAAGAAGGCCTTGAAGAGGCTTATGCTAATTTACAAAATGCCCTTGATAAAATTAATAAAACACACAGTCGTGACGACATCCATTTTATAGATGAATCTCTAAAAAAAAGAGAGCAGGACATTCTAAGAAATATTCACGATATTTTAAATGGAGAAGCCAGATTGCTGGGCTCCGGTTTAACCGCCAAAGTTTTTGTTGAACAAGGTAGTAGTCGAGAAAAAAATTATTGCCTAAAAGTAATATCTGATTCGTCGGCAAGCGAATATACAAAAAATAATAACATAAAACAAGAACTTTCTTTTTTAGTAGAACTGCACGACCTAAACGTTGAAGGCGCACGAGCACCAAAGCCTTTCTGCTATGCGATGATAAAAGACGCCCACGTCTTGATCATGGAAAAGGTAGAGGGGGTAACTCTGAGTAGTATACTAGAAAAAATCAACGATTTGCCAAAAAATTTTAATATAAACGAGTTCTTTGATAAATTACGAAAATATATCAGCAGGCTTCATGCAATGGGAATTCATCATCGCGACCTGCATGCCGGCAATATCATGATCGAAAAAACTACACATGAGCCGGGAAAAATTTCCTGGCTTATCTTGTTATTTTATTTCCATTTTTCATTACAAATTTTTTAACTGTTCTTCGAGTTTTTTCAGCCCATCTTTTAATCCATCCAGCCTTTCTTTTTCTTTACTAACGATCGCGGCCGGCGCTTTGGCCGCGAATTCTTCGTTGGCCAGCTTCATTTCGATAATCTCGACAGTCTTTTTTAAGCCGGCCATTTCTTTTTTAATCCGCGCTTTTTCTTTGTCTTTGTCAATGGCGCCGACGAGATAGATTTCCACCCCCCCCGCAACGATGAATATTTCCCCTTCGATTTTTTCGCCGGCCGTCTTGATTTCCAGCTCTTCGATGCCGGTCCGCAGGGACCTGATTAAAACCGCTTGCGATTCGATCAAGTCTTTATATGCACCGGCGTAAATAACCGCTTTGATTTTTTTCGCCGGCTCGACTTTATTTTCTGCGCGCGCCTGGCGGATGGCGGTGACGACGTCCTTGATCAGATCGAAAGCCGCTGCGGCCGTCGTGTGATTGCTGCCATTGCCCATCAATACGGGATGTTCTGTTTTGCCAGCCTCCGGCCATGTCTCGGCGATAAGCATTTTGCCCGTTTTTGGCTTGTCCATGGCCGCCTCAGCCACAGCCGACCAGATTGCCTCGGTGACGAACGGAATGAAGGGGTGCCAGAGTTTTAACAGGCTGATCAGCAGATAATTCAGAATCTCGTTCTTTTTTTCCGCCTTTTCAAATTTGCAAACTTCCAAATACCAGTCAGCCAGATCATTCCAGGTAAACTCCCGGAGCCGTTCGCCTGCCTGCGAAAAACGGCAGTTTTCCAAATCATTAGTGACGTTATTAATTAATCTCTCTATTTTGTCCAGAATCCACTTATCAGCCAAAGTTAAATTTTTAAATTCGCAATTCGCAATTCGCAATTCGCAATTCGCGATGACGTACCGGCTGATATTCCAAAGCTTATTGACCAAGTTTCGCGCGCCGGCGATCTTTTCCTCGTAGAAGCGCGCGTCGTTGCCGGGAGCGATGCCAAGTATCAGGCTCAGCCGCAGGGCGTCGCAACCGTAGCTGTCGATTATTTCCAGCGGATCAATGTTGTTGCCGGCTGATTTAGAGAATTTTTTGCCGGCTTCATTGCGCAGGATGCCATGGATATAGACGTCGCGGAAAGGGATCTCGTCCAGAGCGTAGGTCGACATAAGGATCATGCGGGCCATCCAGAAAAAAAGGATTTCATAGCCCATCTGCATCCAGCTGGTCGGATGGAATTTTTTCAGATTGGAAGTTTTTTTCGGCCAGCCCAAAGTGGAGAAGGTCCAGAGTCCGGATGAGAACCAGGTGTCCAGCGTGTCCGGATCCTGTTCCCAATGGTCACCTGGCGGCGCTTCAACGCCGGCGTAAATGTCGTTTTTTTCCGCTTTCGATTTTTGATTTTCGACTTTTGAATTTTTATTGTACCACACTGGAATGCGGTGGCCCCACCAAATCTGGCGGGAAATGCACCAATCCCGGAGATTGTCGATCCAGTTGAAATAGATTTTCTCAAATCTTTCCGGCGCGATCGTGATTTTTTCTTTCGGGTTGCCGTTGTGGCCGGCAGTGACCGCCTCTTTCATTAAGTCTTTCAGGCTTTTGCCTTTGCCGGGGATTTTTTTATCGACATTGACGAACCATTGCGTCATCGGCAAGGCCTCGACCACATCGCCGAAGCGATCGGAGGTGCCGACGTTTTGGATGATATCCTCCTCTTTTTCAAGCAGGCCGTTGTCTTTTAGCCAGATGACGAATTTTTCCCGCGCTTCCATGGCGGTCAGGCCGGCGTAAGCCGCGCCGGCACTGGCGGTCATCCGGCCATCCTGGTCGATGACCGGGATAAGATCAATCGGTTCGCCATTGGCCTTCGCTCTTTCGTACATCTCGAAATCGGCGGCGCTGTGGGCCGGCGTCACGCCGACCGCGCCGGTGCCGAATTGCGGATCGACCGTTTCGTCGGCGATGACTTTTATTTTTAACGGTTCCGCGGCGCCGACATCGACGGCAAAAGTCCGGCCGACGTATTTTTGGTAGCGTTCGTCCGCCGGGTGCACGGCTACGGCCGTATCTCCAAGCTTGGTTTCCGGACGAGTGGTGGCGATAGCGATCGGAAAGTCCGGGCCGTACTTAAAGGCATAGAGCTTGCCGGCGCGCTCAACATGAACCAGTTCATCATCGGAGCAGGTCGATTGCCCCCTGACCGACCAGTTGACGACGCGATAGCCGCGATAAACCAGTCCGTCGTTATACATGCGAATGAAGACTTCGTTGACGGCGCGGCTCCGGTCTTCATCAAGGGTATAGGCTAAGCGCGACCAGTCGCAGCTCGTACCAATTTTCCGGATCTGTTTCAGGATTGTAGCCTTGGAACCTTCCGCGTAGGCGCGGATCTTTTCCAAAAGTTTTTCCCGCCCGAGCTCCTGCCGCGGGTTATTCATGCCTCCTTCCACTAAGATTTTTTCGACTTTGGCTTGCGTGGCCACGGCCGCGTGATCCGTGCCGGGAAGAAGGAGCACCCGCTTGCCGCGCATTCGCTGGTAGCGGGCCATGATATCCATGAGGGAGTTTTCCAAAGCATGGCCGAGGTGCAGCACGCCGGTGACGTTCGGCGGCGGCATCATGATCGCGTAATTTGCGGCCGTTTCGGGCAAGTCCAGCCTATCCGGATTGAAAGCCCCGGATTCTTCCCATTTTTTGTAAATATCATCCTCGTATTTTTTCGAATCGTAGGCTGGCTCCATCATATTTTTTTCGGCTTGTTTGAATTATTTTCAATAATTACAGATTAACAAATCCGGCTGATTATGGCAAACCAGGGGAGTGAACGGCCGGCCTGATAGGGGTATTGGCTGACTTTTGACAAAAAAATAATTCTAGTTATAATAGTTATAATAAAAGTATTATTATGGATAATACTTTTGCTCTTTTAATAAAAATTCCATGCCCACCCATGCCTCTTTGGAGGAAGGAGTGGGGATGGAGATCGAAAAACAGATAGGACAGGAGGATGATGAGATGAAAGCGGTAAAGGCGGAGTTTCTTATGATGAGGGCGGGTTCAGATTTTTACCGAGCTGTTTCTATGCTTTTGGATTGGCGATGCCACCTGCGGTTTTTTTCCGGCAAGCTGCGTTATGATGCGGCTTGCATTACTAACCTAGAAACGAGTGCTCAGAAGGAATTCATGGGCTTGCACCACCGAGAAGTGGCTAATGGCCTACGGTTTTCTCTGGGCAGCAGTCTTGGCCGGTATGTCCTAATAAACCAATCGGCTAAAGACATAGATCGAGATAAGACAGAAGCCAGGATCTTGTCTCGCAGGGCCATAGAAGGGGCAGTGACAAACGGTGCCAAGGTGGTGCTTTTTGCTGCCAGTTTGAAGAGAATCTTCTCTTCGGAAGAGCTGCGCGAGTTTAGGTGGGAATTTCCCGGCGTTACTTTCACGTTGGGGGACAATGGCACTGTCTGGTCGCTTCTTTGTGAGGTGTTCCGGGCAGTAGAGGAGTTGGGCTTAAATAGCGACTCCAAGATTTTAATCACCGGTCCGAACGGCTTGCTGGGGTCGGTGGTGAGATTTATCTTGGAGAAACATGGATATTCTAATTTGATTCTTGCCAGCGCTTACGGCGAGAATCCTTTTGAGCAGGCAGTTGGCGTCGAGCTAGTCATAGCCTGCAGCCACCGGGATAGGGTTAGACTGACGGCGGATGTGCTAAAAAAAATAGCGCATCCGATCAGGGGCGTGCTCGTCATCGACCCTTGCCGTCCGGCCGCGCTGGTCGAGCGGGAGTTTTTAAAATGTCCTCCCGGAGTAGTAAAGCGGCGGGATGCCGGCAACACTTACAACCCAAGGATTAGATATATTTTTCCCTTGGGGGCCGAGGTTATTCTTAGGCAGCTTGGATTATCGAACTCCAGGTTGCTCGGGTGCTTCTCCGAGGCCATCGCCCTAGCCGGAGAAAAAAGAGGGGATTTGGAAGGGATAGACTTCTTGAGTGTAAACTGCGGCGCTCTCGGCCTTATCGAGAGAGTCTTTCCGCAGAAAGGATTTGAGGTCTCTCCGCCGACCAACTTCGGCGTGCTTCTGCCCGTAAAGACAAAAAGGGCGAACGGGGATCAGAGGAACAAAGCCGGCTTGTTGCTTAGGCCGGCTTTCGGGAACAGTTTTTCAGCGTTCCTTTAGCCGATTTTTTAAGGCCGTTCTGGTTTTACCGGGGCGGCTTCTTCTTTTGTTTTTTAAAAAATGTTAAAATAAACACATATGGATTTCGCGACTATTTTGCCACTTTTAAGCGCTATTTTGGTTTCTTCTCTCGGGGTGCTCATCCTTTTTAGGGGAAAAAGAGAAAGGACGAATATCACTTTTGTCTTTTTTTCCGTGGCCATCACCGTCTGGCTCTTCGGCACGTTCATGATGTTTTTGAACAAGGAAAGCGCCGAACTGGTTCTTTTCTGGGACCGGTTCGTTTATGTCGGCGTCGTTTTCATTCCAGCCATTTCTTACCATTTCGGCCTGGCCCTGATCCGCGATTATTCTCTTTGGCGGCGGCGGCTCATGTATCTTGGTTATTTTTTTTCCTTGGTTTTTTTGGCTGCGATTCCTTCGGCTTATTTTCTTAACGGCGTCTTTAATTACCAGTGGGGCATCCACGCCCGGGCGCAGATTCTCCACAGTTTTTTCCTTGTCTATTTCGCCTTCTATATCGTCTATTGGTTCGTGGCCGTTTACAAATACTACCAATCGGTCGTCTCGGCTTTTGAGCGGGAAAAGATCAAATATTCTTTCATCGCCTTTTTGGTCTTCGCCTCGGTCGGCACTTTCGGCTTTTTGCCGGCTTACGGTTACGCTATTTATCCGGTGGCCTACATCTCGGGCGTTTTATTCTCCGTCATCCTAGCCTACGCCATCATCGTCCACCGTCTGATGGACATCAAGCTGGTGATGCGCCGGTCTTCGGTTTATCTTATCACCTTGGCATCGATTTTGGCGCCGGCTTATTTCATAAAAGAGATGCTCATGGCCGCCATTGGCCGGGATTCGGTTTTAGCTGACATCATTATTTTTGTACTCGCCTTGGGCGTTTTTACGCCGCTCAAGAATTATTTCTACCGCGCGGCCAACCGCTATTTCTTTTCTTCGCTTTATGACGCTCGCGAGGTGATCGCCGAACTGAGCGATAAGCTGAGTTCGACCCTGGAAGCAGACAAGATTTTCGGCTATCTTTCCAAAGCTTTGTCCGCCGCTTTCCATTACAAGGCTATGGGCATCTTTTCGCTCGAGGAGTGGACCGGCGATTACCGACTCAAATACAACGATGGCTTCGCTTTGGAGAAGCACAAGAGGATAAAAGGCGCCGGCGGGTTTTTTGCCGGCTATGCCGGCAGGAGCAAGATTGTTTTTTGGGAAGAGCTGAAAAATAGCGCTTACGGCCGCCACAAGGAATTCATCGATGAGTTTGTCTATCTGAAGGCGGAGATCATCGCCCCGCTCAATCTGAAGGACGAAACCATCGGCTTCATCGTCCTCGGCCGGAAGGAATCGGGCGACATGTATAACGACGAAGACGTCGACGTCTTGAAGATCATCGGCGCGCAGGCGGCTATCGCCTTGGAGAACGCTCTGCTTTACGAGGAGACCAGAAATTTCAACCGGAAATTGAAGCGGGAAGTGGCGGTGGCCACGGCCGATCTGCGCGCGGCCAACGAGAAGCTGAAAAAACTCGACGCGGCCAAGAGCGAGTTCATCTCGATCGCTTCGCACCAGCTGCGTACGCCGCTCACCGCCATCAAGGGCTATATTTCCATGGTGATCGACGGCGATTTTGGGACGGTTTCGGAAACGGCCCGGCAATCGCTTGAAAAAATCTTCGAATCGAATGAGCGGCTGATCCGGCTGGTCGAAAATCTTTTAAACATTTCTCGCATCGAATCCGGTCGCCTACAGTTCAACTACGGTCAGGTGCAGATGGAGAAAATGATTGAGAGTGTGGTTTATGAGCTGGGGCCGGCGGCCAAGAAAAAGGATTTGAATCTTGTTTATAACCGGCCGAAGAAATTGACGCCAAAAGTGAAGATCGACGAGGAAAAGATCCGGCAGGTGGTTATGAATCTGACTGATAACGCCATCAAATACACGAACGCCGGCGAGGTGGTTTTGGGACTGGAATATGTGCCGCCGGAAAAAGCCTGGCTGAAGCCGATCTCGGTCGCGAACGCCGGCATGCCCGGCCGATATGAAAACGGCTTTATTGAATATAGCGTAACCGATTCCGGCATGGGCGTGAGCCAGAACGACTTGCCGAACCTGTTCCAGAAATTCTCGCGCGGTACCGGCACGTCGCTCGTCCACACCGAAGGCACGGGGCTCGGCCTTTATGTCGCCCGCCAGATGGTCGAGATGCACCACGGCCAGATCTGGGCGGAAAGCCTGGGTGAAAGCCAGGGATCAAAATTCGCCTTCCGCCTACCTGTCTATTTGACCACAGATTGATTTTTGGTTTGTCGTGTAATTTTATCGTAAAGGATTAATTTTTTCAATCATAATATTCCCGGCTCCGCAGGAGACGGAAATCCGGCCGTCAGGCCGGTCATACTTGCCGCCAGGTAAGAATTAACATTTTTATTGCGCGCGCGTAGTTATCGTAACTTTGTGGCAGTAGCATGCAGGTAGCCGTATAGAGTTGACGAAAGATGGGGAGTCGGTTAGGATGGAAGAAATTCAACAATTAATCCTTGATTTATGTACAGCATTATTTTGTGCGGCGGTTCCGGAACCCGGCTTTGGCCGCTTTCCCGGAAAAATTTTCCTAAGCAGTTTTTAAGCCTTTATAGCGACAAGTCGCTCCTCCAGGAAACCTATCTCCGGATGCGGGCCATTATGCCGGCCGAGAATATAGTCCTGGTCACGAGCCAGGAAAAATCCATTTATTATAATGTGCTCAGTCAGATCAAGGAAGTGGAAAAAAATCTAGCGGTGGAAAATGTCCTCCCGGAACCGGCTGGATTAAATACAGCGCCAGCCATCACCTATGCGGTAAAATTTTTATTAGAAAAGAAAAAGATCGACCCGGATGCGCCGATGATCGTTTTGCCGTCCGATTCGTTCGTCGGCGACCGGGAAAAATTTCTGGAAGTTATCAAATCGGCTTTTGCCAATGTCGGCGGCCGCATCGGTACGATCGGCATCACGCCGCGCGGTCCGGAAACCGGCTTCGGCTATATCAGGAAAGGCGAATCGTTCGGTGCCGGCTTTTTGGCTGACGAGTTCAAGGAAAAGCCGGACCGGCCGACGGCCGAGAAATATCTGGCTTCCGGCCACTATGTCTGGAACTCCGGCATGTTTATTTTTTCCGGACGCACCTTCGCGCAGGAATTGAAAAAGCATTCTCCGGAAATCTACGGCGCGCTGATTAAAGATTACGATGAATTTTTGGGGGATTTTGCCAAGATGCCGTCCATCTCGATCGACTACACCTTGGCGGAGAAATCGACTAACGTGGCCGTCTTCGAAGGCGAATTCGGCTGGAGCGATATCGGTTCGTTCGATGCTTTGGTGGAAATTATCGGCGACAAAGCCGGCCGGCAAGTGGGCATTGATTCGAAAAATATTTTTGTCCATAGTGAGAGTGACCGCTTGGTGGCCACTATCGGCGTCGACGATTTGATTGTCGTGGAAAACAATGACAGCATCCTGATACAGAAAAAAGGCCGGAGCGAGGACGTGAAAAGGCTGGTTGGGTTATTAAAAGAGAAGAATTGTAAAGAAGTGGACCATAACTTGGTCGGCTACCGCCCCTGGGGCAAGTACGAGGTCTTAATCGACGAGCCGGACCACAAGGTCAAGAAGCTGACCGTCTATCCCGGATCGCAGCTGAGCCTGCAATCGCATCTCCATCGGGCCGAGCATTGGGTGGTGGTCAAAGGCACGGCCGAGGTGGTTAACGGCGAGGAGACGATTATTCTCCGCGAGAACGAAAGCACTTTTATTCCGGCTACGGCCAAGCACCGCCTGAAGAACCCCGGGCTGATCAATCTGGAGGTCATCGAAGTGCAGACCGGCAAATATCTGGAGGAGGATGACATTGCTAGATTTAAAGATGTTTATGACCGCGTTTGAGAATAAAATGAGTCTTTTGTCAAGTATTGCCAGCAAGTAATAGATAGTTTAGAATGTACTCAGTGTCAACTCTGTCTGTGGAAGGTTTTTTTATTTCGGCTCGTAATTCGAGTTAGGGATGAAAAAGACTCAGCGCTGTCATTGCTTCGCTTGCGTTCGCAATAATAAAAGTATTTTTCTTAAATCTTATTTAAAATTTTTAGAAATATCTATGTCTAATATTTTCAGGAAAATTTTCGAACCGGGGGAGCGCGGTAAAGTAAAGTGGGCGTTTGTTTTGATTGTCATAGCGACGGTCATCTCTGGCTTGATTGTCGGCGGCAAGGAATATAACCGCGGCGCGACTTGGCTCGCGGCTAAGACTAATAATTATATCCAACTGCCGCGAACCAAAGAAATTGATTTTCGGCTCGGCCTGGATCTTTTGGGCGGATCGCATCTGACCTACAAGGCCGATCTTTCGGCCATCGCCGCCAAGGACAAGATGAGCGCTCTGGAAGGCGCCCGCGACGTTATCGAGCGCCGCGTCAACGTTTTCGGCGTAAGCGAGCCGGTCGTCCAGACCAACAAGAGTGGCGGCGATTACCAGATTATTGTCGAACTGGCCGGCATCAAGGACGTTAATGAAGCTATCAAGATGATCGGCGAAACGCCCTTGCTTGAATTTAAAGAGCAGAATGCGGAAAAAAGAAGCCTGACCGCGGAAGAACAGAAAAAAATCGACGATGCCAACAAGCAGGCCGAAAAAAAGGCCGAAACCGTTTTGGGCAAAGCGATTTCCGGCGGAGATTTCGCCGCCCTGGCCCGCGAGTTTTCCGACGACCAGAATGCCAAGGAAAACGGCGGCGATCTGGGGTTTCTGACCGAAGCAGACAATCCGGAGATTTACGCCATTGCCGCCAAGCTGAATCCGGGCGAACTCGTCAAGGATCTGGTCCGCACCAGCCAAGGCCATGAGATTGTCAGGCTGAAAGAGAAACGGGCAAAGACTGACGGCTTTTCGAATCAGCCGGAAAAAGAAATAAAAGCCTCGCATCTTCTTATCTGCCATAAAGACATCGAGGGTTGCGAGAGCGGTTTATCCAAAGAAGAAGCTTACGTTAAAATCAAGAAATTGAAAGAGCAGACCACACCGGCCAATTTCAAGGATCTGGTCAAGGCTAACACAACCGAACCGGGCGGTAAGGAGCGCGGCGGCGATCTGGGCTGGTTCGGCAAGGGCAAGATGGTCAAGCCGTTCGAAGATGCCGCTTTCGGCATAAAGAAAGGCGAAATTTCTTTCGTGGTTGAAACGCAGTTCGGATTCCATCTGATTTACAAAGAAGATGAAAGAGAAATAAGTGAATTGAAAGTCGAGCATATTTTGGTAAAAACCATGAAAGCGGAAGACTTGATCGGCAGCCAGGCGGACTGGAAAAATACGGAATTGACCGGCCGGAATCTGAAGCGCGCTTCGGTCCAGTTCGATCCGAACAGCGGCTCGCCGGAAGTTTCGCTCGAATTCGACGATGAGGGCGCTAAGATGTTCGAGGCTATTACCGGCCGGAACATCAGCAAGCCGGTGGCTATTTTCCTTGATAATTATCCGATCAGCATTCCGAATGTCAATGACAAGATTACCGGCGGCCAGGCGGTCATTACCGGAAATTTCAATATTAAGGAGGCCAATCTCCTGGCCAGCCGTTTGAATGCCGGCGCCTTGCCTGTGCCGATCAGCCTAGTCAACCAGCAGACGGTCGGCGCCAGCCTGGGCGCGGAGTCGATCAAGGCCAGCTTTAAGGCCGGGTTCTACGGTTTTCTATTCGTGGCTGTCTTTATGATTGTTCTTTACCGGTTGCCCGGCTTGCTTGCGGTTTTTGCCTTGTCAATCTACTCGGTCTTGGTGCTGGCCATTTTTAAAGGGTTCGACGTAACCCTGACGCTGTCCGGCATGGCCGGTTTTATCATGTCGATCGGCATGGCTGTTGATGCCAATATTCTTATTTTTGCCCGTCTGCGCGAGGAGATCAAGAAGGGCAAGCCGCTCGCCCTGGCCATTGATGAAGGCTTCATGCGCGCCTGGCCGTCGATCCGGGACAGTAATTTTTTCACCATCATCACCTGCCTCATTCTTATTATGTTCACAACCAGCGTGGTTAAAGGCTTTGCCGTCACTCTTTTGATCGGCGTCTTGGTTTCCATGTTTTCGGCGATCGTCATCACGAGGAATTTTTTAAGGCTCATCCCGTCCGGCCGGCTTGAGAAGATGAGCTGGCTCATTGGCGCGAAAAAGACAGTTGATAACTAAGATTTTTTACAAGACTAATTTATGAACAATTACGACATCATCAAAAAGAAGAATATTTGGCTCGGTTTTTCCGGCGCCTTGTTCGCCGCCGCCGTGGCCGCCTTATTTGCCTGGCACCTCAAACTGGGCATCGATTTTACTGGCGGCAGCCTAATGGAAGTGAAATTTCTTACTGAGAGGCCGAAAGTAGATGAAGTGCAGAACGCCTTAGACGGTTTGAAATTAGGTAGCCTGACCGTTCAGCCGGTCGGCGATGACGGCATGATTCTCCGGTTCCAGGATTCGACCGAAGAGAAGCACCAGGCCGCCATGGCTAAGCTTTCAGATCTGACTAAGAAAGGAGAACAAGACAATAATAAGGCCACACTCGAGGAAATTACGTTTAATGCTGTCGGGCCGTCGATCGGCGAAGAGCTCAAGCGCAAGTCGTTTTACGCCATCTTTTGGGTGCTCGTCGCCATCGTCGTTTATACCAGCTTCACTTTCCGCAAAGTTTCTCGCCCGGTCGCTTCCTGGAAATACGGTTTGTCGGCCCTCATTGCTATGTTTCATGATGTTATCATCACTGTCGGCGCTTTCGCCGTTCTCGGGAAATTTTACGGATTTGAAATCAACACGCCGTTCGTCGTCGCTATTCTGACCGTGCTCGGCTATTCCATTCATGACACCATCGTCGTCTTCGACCGCGTCCGCGAGAATCTGCCGAAAAGCGAAGAAGATTTTGAAGGTACGGTCAATAATAGCCTGAACCAGACTTTGGGACGGTCGCTGACCACGTCGCTTACGGTTATCCTGACTCTTATTGCTATCATTGTCTTCGGCGGAGAATCGATCCGTTCGTTCGCCCTAGCCCTGACTATCGGCATCTTTATCGGCACTTATTCTTCAATCTTCGTTGCCTCGCCCCTTCTGGTCGTTTGGGAGAAATGGGGACAGAGATAGTTTATTGGGGAGGCGGCGCAATAGCTTGTTGGGAAAATTCATTCTTTAGAATTCATAAAGACGGACTGGTGCCGTCTTTATGAATTCTAATGGGGAGGGGCGATAGACCCATTAAAGCTTAATTTTTTCGCTTTGACAGGCCGGGTGGTTTTAAGGTAAACTGAAGGGGTGAGAAATCGGCCGTATAATTATTTTATACAAGATGTTCAATAGATTTTTAGGAAAATTTTCAAAAGATTTAGGGATTGATCTTGGCACCAAAAATACGTTGGTGTACACGCCGGACAAAGGCATCATTATTAACGAGCCGTCAGTGGTGGCGGTCAATGTCCGGACGGACGAGATTTTGGCTGTCGGCCGGGAGGCTAACAAGATGGTCGGCAAGACGCCCGGCCACATCCAGGCGGTTAAGCCCCTGGTCGGCGGCGTCATCTCCGATTTCGAAGCTACGGAGAAAATGCTTAAATATTTTATCGACAAGGTGCATAGCGAGAATTTTACACTGGTGCCGCGTCCGCGCGTCGTCATCGGCATTCCGCTTGATGTGACCGAAGTGGAAAAGAAGGCGGTCGAAGACGCGGCCCGGTCGGCCGGCGCCCGACAGGTTTTTCTAGTTGAAGAATCGATGGCGGCGGCGGTCGGCGCGCGGCTGCCGGTGACGGACGCGACCGCGACCATGATTGTCGATATCGGCGGCGGCACCACGGAAATAGCCGTCATTTCTCTCGGAGGGGCGGTAACCTGGAAGACGCTCCGGGTAGCCGGCAACGAACTCGACCACAACATCATCCAGTTTATCCGCGAGGAGTATAATATCCTGATCGGTGATCAGCTGGCCGAAGAGATAAAGGTCCGGATCGGCTCGGCAACCGCCTTGAAAGAGCCGATCGAAATGCAGGTGCGCGGCCGCGATCTCTTAAACGGCCTGCCGAAAGCGGTCGTTATCGGCGACGGCCAGGTCCGGGAAGCCATCGGCCATACGGTCAGCCATATCATCGACAACATCAAGATTACTCTGGAGACGACTCCGCCGGAGCTGGTTTCCGATATTTATGAGCACGGCATCGTCTTGACCGGCGGCGGCGCCTTGCTTCGCGGCCTGGACAAGGAAATCGCCCAGGCCATCAAGATCCCCGTGCGCGTGGCTGATGACGCCCTGACCTGCGTGGTCAGAGGCACCGGCCTTCTTTTAGCCGACCAGGGTCTTCTCAACAAGGTCATGTCGCCAGGCACGGAGGAGTATTAGAGCCGAACCAAGTTAATCATGAAAAAGCTAAAAGGGCGGAAAAATTCATACATAATCATCGGCCTCTTGTCTGTTTTGGCGATTTCGCATTTTTTTAAATTGTCTTACGGAGCCGAAAATTTCCTGATCGGCCAGTTGCGGCCGATATCGTCGCGCCTTTATGCTTCGAGCGCTTTTTTGCGCGGCCTTTATGACCGGCAGATGGAAAAGAGGGATTTGGGCGGCCTGCTTAAAGAGATGGAAAAAATGAACGGCCAGCTTCTTGCCGAAAACGCGAAGCTGAAGTCCCTGGAAGAGGAAAATAGGACGCTTAGAGATTATTTGAATTTTTATCAGAAAAATAAGGCGGCCGCTCTGCTTGGCAATGTTATTTCCCGCGACGGATTCAACAGTTTGAGCGAAGCCAAACAGTCGTTCGTAATCGACAAGGGCAGCCGCGACGGCGTAGAGCCGGGATTGGCCGTCTTGAACAGCGAGGGGCTGGTTATCGGCAAGGTGGTTTCAGTTAAGGATTACATTTCTGAAGTCTATCTATCCACTAGCCCGAACTGCAAGTTCGCCGTGGCCGTCCAGAACGGGAGCAGGACGAGTGGCGTGGCCGAAGGAGATCTTGGTTTGACTATCCGTATGAAGTACATCCCGCAAACGGAGAGCCTTCGGCCCGGCGACGTTATCGTCACTTCCGGCCTGGAAAAAAATATCCCGCGTGGCCTGGTCATCGGCCGGATCAGCCAGGTGAACAAAGAAAGCAACGAGCTTTGGCAGGATGCCATCATCGAGCCATCAGCCAATCCGGCCCGCTTACTGATCGTTTCTGTGTTTTTAGGCGGATGACATGAAAAGAATAATCGCCAACATCTTTTTCGCCGCGGCGTTGGTCATGATCCAACTGTCTTTCGTTAACGGCCTGCCGTTTTTTTTGAGCAGCTTGAACGTGGTCCTGACTGCCGCTATTTTCGTTCTGGTGCTGGCCGGTCTGGAAACCGCCCTTTGGTGGCCGGCGGCGGCCGGCGTATTGCTCGATGCGTTTTCTTTTTCGCCTTTCGGCCTCCACACGGCTTCTTTGGCAATTACGATCATCTTGGCCAGCCTGCTTCTTGATAATTTTTTCACGAACCGGTCGCTTTATTCTTTTTTGGCACTTTCCGCCGCTTCGCTCCTGGTTTATGAGCTGGCCGTCAATTTTTTCGGCTTCTTGGCGCATTATTTCGGCGCCGACCGATTTCCGCTTGTTTATAACCGGCTGTTTTGGGAGGTGAAATTATGGCAATCGCTTTCCAACCTGATTTTCGTGGCGGTCGTTTTTTATATTTTTAACTTCGTTTCCGATAAATTGAAGCCGGTATTTTTGGCAAGAAAATGATTTGGCAAACTGAAAAAAAATTTTCCAGGGACGCCGGCGATCCCTTTGCCATCCAAGAGGGCGGTTCGCGTTATGGCCGGCTGGAAGGTTTTTCTTACCAGCTGGAATGGGCATCGGAATCGTTTATTACCGGTGGCGAGAAAAAGGAGGTCATTGGCCGGTCGTTCGAATTCAAGCGGCTTTATTATTTTGTCGCCGTCTTGGTTTTTTTCCTGTCGCTCCTCGTCGCTCGGACGGCCTGGCTGCAGGTTGTTCGCCGGGATTATTATTACGCCATGGCTGAGGGCAACCGCATTAGGCTGGAGCGGGTCGAGCCGAGGCGGGGCGTCATCTACGACCGCGATTACCGGCCGCTGGTTAGGAATGTGGCCAACTTCACCCTTTACGTCATTCCGGCCGATCTGCCGGCGGATGAAGCCGCGAGAAAAAAAATTGCTGACGACATTGCCGGCATCATTCCTGGAAAAACGGGCGGCGAGATTGCGGCCGAGATCGATAAGATCAAACGCGGTTCGCTCGAAGCCCACAACCCCCTGTTCATCGCCGACAATATTCCCTACGAAGAGGCCATAATTCTTTACCTTGAGTCGGCCGACTGGCGCGGCGTTTTTTTGTCCAACAAGACGCGCCGCGAATACGGTTCATGCGGCCGTCAGTCCGGCTGCGTGCTTTCCTTGTCGCACCTTCTGGGCTATGCTGGCAAAATCAATGAAGAAGAGTACAAAAAAGGCAGCAGCGAATACCTGCCGATCGATTACATCGGTAAGACCGGCTTGGAATATTATTGGGAAAAGGAACTGAAAGGCAAGAACGGGCGGAAAGAAATCGAAGTCGACGCCTTGGGCAAGGAGAAGAAGATCATTGCCCAGGAAGATCCGGTTGACGGAAGCAATCTTGTGCTATCAATTGATTTGGACCTGCAGGCCAAGTTTGAAGAAGTTCTTCGGACGCATCTGGATAAAATAAAACTAAAAAAGGGCGTCGGCATCGCCTTGAATCCGAACAACGGCGAAGTGCTGGCCATGGTCAGTCTGCCGGCTTTCGACAATAACGTCTTTGCGCGCGGCATCAAGCCGGACGAGTACCGGGCTTTGCTCGGCGATCAGGATCAGCCGATGTATAACCGGGCTATCTCCGGCGAATATCCTCCCGGTTCGACCATTAAGCCGGTGATGTCGGCGGCGGCCTTGGAAGAAGGAGTTATCAACGAGCACACGAGCGTCCTGAGCGTCGGCGGCATCCGCATCGGTCAGTGGTTTTTTCCGGATTGGCGCGCCGGCGGCCACGGCACGGTCGACGTCAAGCGGGCCATTGCCGAATCGGTCAACACCTTTTTCTATTATATCGGCGGCGGCTACGAGGGTTTTTCCGGGCTGGGCATCGACCGGATCGTGAAATATGAAAAATTGTTCGGTCTGAGTTCGGTGGCCGGCATTGATTTGCCGGCGGAAGCAGACGGTTTTTTGCCGACAAAAGAATGGAAGGAAAAAGAACGGGGAGAGAAATGGTATATCGGCGACACTTACCATGTCTCCATCGGCCAGGGCGATCTTTCTGTTACGCCTCTGCAAGTCGCCAATTATACGGCGGCCATCGCCAACGGCGGCAAATTATACCGGCCGCATCTGGTTAAAAAAGTTCTTACTTCTGGCGATAAGCTGGTCAAAGAAAACAAGGCAGAGCCGATTCGGCAGAATTTTATCAAGCCGGAAAATATCGACATCGTCCGCCGCGGCATGCGCCAGACCGTAACCGCGGGCAGCGGCCGCCGTTTGTCGTCTTTGCCGGTCGAGGCGGCCGGCAAGACCGGCACGGCCCAATGGTCGTCCGACATTAAGCACGCCCATGCCTGGTTTACCGGCTTTGCCCCGTTTGACCGTCCGGAAATCGCCATCACCGTCTTGGCGGAAAAGGCCGGCGGCGGCGACGTGGTGGCTGTGCCGATCGTCAAGGATGTGCTCGAATGGTATTTCCGCGATCGCCGGGCCACAAGCTCGCCTGAAACCAGGAAATAATGGTAAAAATAGGCAAATTAGGATTGGTTTTAGCACTCTTGACACGAGAGTGCTAATTGATTTATAATGGTCTTGTATGGATGGAAGAAGCGAACTAATTTTAAGAACGATCATTAATGAGCACATTAAAACTGGACAGCCGGTCGGGTCTTCCGCCTTGGCGGAAAAGTACAACCTGGGCGTTTCGCCGGCGACCGTTAGGAATGAGATGGCCGGACTGGAAGAAGACGGTTTCATCCGTCAGCCGCACACCTCTGCCGGCCGTGTGCCGACGGAGAAGGCTTATAAATTATTTGTCGGTCGTTTGGAGAATAAAAAATTAAATTTCGAAGAAGAAGCGATTCTAAAAGCGTCGTTGGCTGGCAAGGATCAAGACGCCTGCAAGCAGACGGCCAAAACGGTTTCGGCCATTTCCCAAGCGGCGGTTTTCTGGGCATTCCATAAGCGGGATCTTTATTACACCGGCATTTCCAATCTTTTGTCCCAGCCGGAATTCAAGGAGCATAATCTGATTTATGACATTTCGGCCATCATTGATCGGATGGATGAGATCATTGAAAGGAATTTTGAAAACATTGACAGCGGCGTCCATGTTATGATCGGCGCGGACAATCCTTTCTCTAAATTTTGCAGTTCGGTCGTGGCTAAATTCAGGATCGGGAAGAATGAAAGTCTGTTCGGCATCTTGGGACCCATGCGGATGAATTATGAAAAAAATTTGGGGCTTGTAAAATATATTGAACATAAATTGAAATAAATATGGCGGAACAAAAAGAATTTAAGCCCGGGCTTTACCGGCATTTTAAAGGCGGCGAATACAAAGGGCTCTTTAAAGCGAAAGATACGGAAACGGAAGAAGACATGATTGTTTATGAAAGCACGGAAGACGGCTCGGTTTGGGTCAGGCCGGCGGCGATATTTATGGAAGCGATGGAAGCGGTGGAAGTGGTGGAAGCGGAAGGCGGCAAAATGGAAAGATTTCAGTTTTTGTCCGAGATAGAGGATAAGGACTTCGAAGACAAGTACCTGCGCGCTTTGGCCGATTACCAGAATCTTTTGAAAAGGACGGCGCAGGAAAAGAGCGAATTCGCCAAGTACGCCAACGAACAGCTCGTTCTGGAAATAATCCCGGTCTACGATAACTTGAAGACGGCTTTGAAGCACGCGGGCGAAGCGCCGAACGAGGCGAGGGGCGTCATTGACGGAGTCGGCTATGTGATCAAGCAGTTTGCCGACGCCCTGAGAAATTACGGCGTGGAGGAGATAAGGACGGAAGGCAATAAATTCGACCACAATTCCATGGAAGCGATGGAAAAAGAGGCGACAGACGATGAGGCGAAAGACGGAATCGTGGCCAGAGAATTGACAGCCGGCTATAAGATGGGCGACAAGGTTATCAAGGCGGCCAGGGTGGCGGTGTATGAAGTTTGTAAGGTTGAAAGTTTATAAAATTTGTAAAGTTCATAAAATCAAGTAATTAAAATTTTAGCCTAACCCTATTGTCCGGGTTAGACAATAGAAGTGGGCTTAATTCCTAAAACATATGGCAATTGTAAAATGGACTCCGTTCCTTGAACCGTTCGAGGAAATGGACAAAATGATGAACGAGCTCTGGCCGAGTTCATGGCCGACGATGGCGCGAGGCGCTTTCGGCTATATGCCGGCGGTGGATATGTACGAGGACAAGGAAAATGTCATTGTGGAAACGCAATTGGCCGGCATCGATCCGGAAAAGGTGGATATTTTAATCGAGAATGACATTTTGACCATCAAGGGCGAATCGGAAAAGAAGACGGAAGTCGAGGATAAGAATTATTACCGCAAGGAAATCAGGCGCGGCTCTTTCTATCGGAGCATCCCCTTGCCGACCCATGTGCTCGGGGATAAGGCGGCGGCCGTGGCCGAAAATGGCGTCTTGAAAATTTCCGTCCCCAAGGCTCCGGAAGCTCTGCCCAAGAAGATCAAGATTGAAACTAGAAAATAAAATTGTTTAAATCTCGCAACGGTCAGCCAATCCTCCATCCCCCTCTTCGGACTTGGAGAGGGGGATGGAGGATGGATTTGTCCGGGAGTGAGGGCTCTCCCGCCAACTGCGCAATTCCCTGCATCTTGCTTGGATACAGAATTTCCTCCCTCGTATTCAAACAAACTCAGCCGGGATTGTGCGGTTGGCGGGGGAGAATTTAATTAGCTAATAATAATTTTTAAAAAACTATGGGAAAAATATTAGGCATTGATTTGGGAACGACTAATTCGGCCATGGCCATTATGGAGGGTGGGATGCCGAAAATTTTGGAGAACGCCGAAGGGGCGCGGACCACGCCGTCGATTGTGGCTATCTCGAAATCGGGCGAACGGCTCGTCGGTATTCCGGCCAAGCGCCAGGGTGTGACCAATCCGGAAAACACGGTTTTTGAAATCAAGCGCCTGATCGGGCGCCGGTTTACCGATAATGAAGTGCAAAGAGACTTGAAAAATATGCCGTTTAAAATCGTCCAAGCGGGCGAAGGCGTCAAGGTGAAAATGGGCGATAAGGAATATTCGCCGCAGGAAGTTTCGGCCATGATCTTGGGAAAATTAAAAGCGGATGCCGAGGCCAAGCTGGGCGAAAAGATCACGGAGGCGATCATCACCGTGCCGGCTTATTTCGATGATGCCCAGCGCCAGGCGACGAAAGACGCGGGGGCGATCGCCGGCCTTGACGTCAAGCGCATCATCAACGAGCCGACCGCGGCCGCCTTGGCTTACGGCTTCGACAAGAAGCAGGGACGGCAGATCGCGGTTTATGATTTGGGCGGCGGCACTTTCGACGTCTCCATCCTGGATATTTCCGCCGATACGGTCGAAGTGAAATCAACCAACGGCGACACTCATCTCGGCGGCGCCGATTTCGACCAGCGCGTCATTAATTGGATTATCGACGAATTCAAGAAAGAGCAGGCGATCGATCTGGCCAAGGACAACCTGGCTTTGCAGAGAATCAAGGAAGCGGCGGAAAAAGCCAAGATCGAGCTCTCGACGATGATCGAGACCGAAATCAACCAGCCGTTCATTACCGTCGGCGCGGACGGCCCCAAGCATCTGGTCATGAAAATGACCCGGGCCAAGCTCGAAGAATTAGTCGGCGACCTGGTGGAAAAAACTTTGGAACCGTGCCGGAAAGCGATTGCCGACGCTGGTTTTTCCGTGGGCGATATCGACGAAGTGGTCCTGGTCGGCGGCATGACGCGTATGCCGATGGTCCAGGCGAAAGTGAAAGCCTTTTTCGGCAAGGAGCCGAACCTCTCCGTCAATCCGGATGAAGTCGTGGCCATGGGCGCGGCGGTCCAGGCCGGAGTTCTCCAGGGCGATGTCAAGGATATTTTGCTCTTGGACGTTACGCCCCTGACTTTGGGCCTGGAAACCTTGGGCGGCGTGGCCACGCCGATCATTGAAAGGAATACCACGATCCCGACTTCCAAATCGCAGGTTTTTTCGACCGCGGCCGATAACCAGCCGTCGGTGGAAATCCATGTTTTGCAAGGCGAACGTCCGATGGCGGCGGACAATAAGACTTTGGGGCGGTTTATTCTCGACGGCATTCCGCCGGCGCCGCGCGGCGTGCCGCAGGTTGAAGTCAAATTCGACATCGACGCCAACGGCATTTTAAATGTCAGCGCCAAAGACAAGGCGACCAATAAAGAGCAAAAGATCACCATCACCGCCTCTTCCGGCCTTTCCAAGGAAGAAGTCGAGAAGATGAAAAAAGACGCGGAGATGCACTCCGAAGAGGACAAGAAAAAGAAAGAGAATATCGAAATAAAGAATCAGGCCGACGCCGTTGTCTTTACGACCGAGAAGCTCATCAAGGAATCTGGCGACAAGATGAAGCCGGAAGATAAGAAAGAGCTCGAAGAAAAAGTCGATAGCTTGAAAAAGATCAAGGACGGCGACCAGTATGAGGAGATGAAGAAAAAAATGGAAGAGTTGAACGCCGTGGCGCAAAGGATTGGCGCGGCTATGTACCAGCCGGGCGGTCCGTCAGCGGGCAGCCAGCCGGGCGGCGATCAGAGCGGTCAGCAGGGGCCGGTGGAGGGGGAAGTGGTTAATTAGGATGTCAAAAGATTATTACAAAATTTTAGGTGTCGACAAGGGCGCTTCGCAGGATGATATCAAGAAAGCGTTCCGGAAACTGGCGCATGAGTATCATCCGGACAAACAGCACGGGAACGAAGAGAAATTCAAGGAGATAAACGAAGCTTACCAAGTTCTCGGCGACGCGGGCAAGCGCGCCAAGTATGACCAATTCGGCTCCGCTTTCGAACACGGCCAGGCGGGCGGCGGTTTCGGCGGTTTTGAGGGCTTCCGCGATTTTTCCGGATTTGCCGACGGTTTCAATATCAACATGGATGATCTTGGCGACATGTTCGGCGGTTTCGGCGACATGTTCGGCTTTGGCGGCAACGGGCAGGGACGGGCGCGGTCCCGGCGGGGAAGCGATATCGAGGTTTCTGTCGCAATTGATTTTAAAGAGGCGGTTTTCGGCGCGGAGAAAGAGATAAGCCTTGCCAAGCACGCGCAATGCGCGCATTGCCATGGGAACGGCATCGAGCCGGGAGCGAAGATCGAGACTTGCAAGACCTGCGGCGGCAAAGGACGAGTGACAAAAACCCAGCGCACTATTTTCGGGCAGATGCAGGTACAAACGACCTGCCCGGATTGCGGCGGAGAAGGCAAGACTTACAGCGAGAAATGCAAGAAATGTTCCGGCATCGGCACGGTCCGAGAAACCGTCGACATTAAAGTCAAGATTCCGGCCGGCATTGATGACGGCCAATCGATCCGTTTGGCCGGCCAGGGCGAAGCTGGCGCGAAAGGCGGCCAGGCCGGCGATCTTTATCTTTCAGTCAGAGTCAAAAAACATGAAAAATTCGAGCGTCAAGGTTATGATATCCTGTCTAAAGAACATATCGGCTTCGGTTTGGCCGCGCTTGGCGGCAAGATCGAGGCGGAAACCATCGACGGCCCGCTGACCATGAAGATCCCCGAAGGCACGCAATCCGGCACGGTATTCAAATTGAAGGGCAAAGGGGTTAACAAGTTAAATGGCTACGGCCGCGGCGACCAGCTTGTCGAAGTGATCGTCAAAACGCCGACCAAACTCTCTCGCAAAGAGCGCGAATATCTGGAAGGCCTTAGGGATTTTGAAAAATAAGTTTATTAGTAAAATGTCGGGCAGAAGTTATCCGCTTTTTTATTTTTTTAAAATACTATTGACTTTTTTGGCTCAACCAATAAAATTAATAAGGAAAGCAAAAGACATATAAAATTTTGCAGAAATTAAAATAAAAAGACCGCAGAGGCCTTATTTATTTTTGCACATGAAGACGGATAGCGGGAATAACGGTGGAAAAAAAGAGGAAGCGGGCGGTCAGGAAGCTTGGTGGCAGCCGGCTTTAATGATGTTTGCCCGTCTTGCCGGCTGGGTGATCGGGCCGGTTATCATCGGCGCCGGTCTTGGCCAGTGGCTGGATAAAAAATACGGCACTGATCCCTGGCTACTTCTTGTTTCTGTCGGTATCGCTTTCATCGTTTCCATGATCGGGATTGTCAAGAACGCGGTTGCGGAATATAAAAAGATCGAAGAGTTGAAGAAAAAAAAGTAAAATGTTCAAGTCGGCCGAACAATCAAATATAGAAAATCAGAACCATGAAGAAATAATCACGGAAACGACGATTTTCGCCGAGCCGGTTTATCATTTGGGGCATTTCACCGTTTCCAATTCGCTTATCAACTCTTGGCTGGTCGTCGGCATCATAATTACCCTGGCATTGGCGGTCAGGGTGAAAGCGAAGATGGTCCCGGATAAGATCCAGAATATCTGGGAGATGGTCATTGAGGGATTTTTGGGCATATTCGATTCCGTCACCGGTTCGCGCGCCAAGTCGCTTAAATTTTTTCCGCTGGTTTTCAGCTTTTTTATTTTCATCTTGCTGAATAATTGGCTCGGGCTTCTGCCCGGCGTCGGTTCGTTCGGACAAGTGGTGGCCGGGCACGGCGAAAAAGTTTTCATCCCTTATTTTCGCGGCGGCACGGCCGATCTGAATACTACCCTGGCCTTGGCCGCGATCGGCGTGGTGATAAGCCACATCATGGGCGTAATGGCGGTCGGCGCCTGGCATTATCTAAATAAGTTTATAAATATCAGGGCTTTTTTGGAAATCCCGAAAAAAATCAGGAAAGATCCGGCGGTTATAATCGTCAATCCGATTAAGGCTTTTGTCGGCCTGATCGAAATTATCGGTGAGATGGCCAAGGTGGCCAGCCTGTCCTTCCGGCTGTTCGGCAATATTTTTGCCGGCGAGGTCCTCCTCGCTTCTATGTCCGCCATTCTCGCTTTCGGCTTGCCTATTCCGTTTATGTTTCTGGAAGTAATCGTCGGCCTGATCCAGGCTTTGATATTTTCCGTTTTGATCCTGGCTTATCTGACCATGAACACGACAGCAGAGGAACACTAATGAGTCAGAAAGCCCATAAAGTTAAAATAAAAGTTAATTATAATTGAATTGAGAATTATGAATTATGGGAAAGCCTTAATTCATAATTCCTAATAAAACTATGGAATCAGTTATGTTAGCAAAGGCTCTGGCTATCGGCATCGGTTCGATCGGACCGGCGCTGGGTATCGGCATGATCGGCGCGAAAGCCATGGAAGCCATCGGCCGCAATCCGGAAGCCGCCGGGAAGATTTTGGTCCCGATGCTTTTGGCCGCCGCTTTCGCGGAAGCCGTCGCCATCTACGCATTGGTGATCGCCTTTGGCATTAAATAATTTGGTTGTCTGGCGGACTGCTTCGAAAAATTTTCGAGGCAGCGGCGATATGATCAATAAAAGCGCAATTCGTAATTTTTAATTTGTAATCAAATATGGAATCCCTAATCGAAGTCTTCCACTTAGATATAAAATTATTCCTGGCCCAGGTCGTCAACTTCGCCATCGTTTTTGGCGTGATTTATTTTTTCGCTTTGAAGCCTTTGACGGCCGTGATGGGGGAGCGGACGAAAAAAATCGAGAAGAGCCTTGAAGACGCCAAGGCGATCGAGGAAAAATTGGCCGAAACCAGGGAGAAGTACCACGCGGAAATGGTCAAGGCGAAAAAAGAGGCCAGCTTGATTCTTGAGCGGGCTACCGAGGCGGCCGAGGAAAAAAGGAAAGAGGCGATCGCCAAAGCCAAGGAAGAAATCGGCGAGATCATCAACAAGGAAAAGGCGCAGATGCAGATGGAGAAAGCGGCCGTATTAAAAGAGATCAAGAAAGAAGTGGCGGATTTAGTGGCGGCCGGCCTGGAAAAGGTTTTAGGAGAAAAAGTGGACGAGAAAAAAGACAAAGAAATAATTAAGAGATCGATTATCAATTAAATTACGAATTACGGAAAGACAGGATATGAAAATCACAGCCAGACAATTTGCCGAGGGTTTATACGGATCGCTCGAGGAGAGAAAACAGGGCGAGGTTAATGAGACAATCAAAAGATTCGCTGGCATAATCGTCGCCAGCGGCCAGGCTGGCAAGGCGGAAAAAATCATCGCGGAGTTCGTGAAAATTTGGAACCGGAAGAAGGGGATAGCCGTGGCGGAAATCGCCAGCGCGAGAAAACTTGATCGGGAAACGGTAAAATTATTGGATGGCCATATTGCCAAGCTCACCGGCGCGGAAAAAATCGAGTTGACGGAAAAAATTGACGAGAGCCTGCTGGGTGGCGCAGTGATAAGATATGGCGACAAAGTGGCGGATGGAAGCTTGAAGGCCAAACTGAAAAATTTAAAAGAAGTTTTGGTAAAATAATTTTAAATCTATGTCTATTACTAAGGATTTTATCGTAGAAGAGCTTAAAAAGCAGATTGCCGGCTTTACGGCCAGCGCGGAAACGAAGACTGTCGGGACGGTGACCGAGGTGGGCGACGGCATCGCCCGCGTTTCCGGGCTGTCCGATGTTATGATGTCGGAGATGCTTGAATTCAAGGTCGCGGATAAAGCGCAGGCTCTTGGCGGATCAGGCGCGGACAAGATTTACGGAGTAGCTTTAAATCTTGAGGAAGACAGTGTGGGCGCGGTTATTTTGGGCGACTTTGGGCGGATTAAAGAAGGCGACGAGGTGGCGGCGACGCGGAAAATCCTGGAAGTACCGGTGGGCGAAAGCGTGGTCGGCCGCGTCATCAATCCTTTGGGCGAAGCGCTTGACGGCCAGGGCAGGATCGAAACCGATAAATTCTATCCGATCGAAAAAATCGCGCCTGGCGTCATCACTCGCCAGTCGGTGACCCAGCCGGTCCAGACCGGAGTCAAGGCCATCGACGCCATGATTCCGATTGGCCGCGGCCAGCGCGAACTCATCATTGGCGACCGCCAGATCGGCAAGACGGCCATCGCCATCGACACCATCATCAACCAGAAAGGCGAGAACATGAAATGCATCTACGTCGCCATCGGCCAGAAGGAATCGAAGATAGCGGGCATCGTGAAGAAATTGGAAGAGGCCGGCGCCATGGAATACACGACTGTTGTTTTGGCCGGCGCTTCCGATCCGGCTTCGCTTCTCTACGTCGCGCCGTACGCCGGCACGGCCATGGCTGAATACTTCCTCGACAAGGGCGAAGATGTCTTGATTATTTACGACGATCTCTCCAAGCACGCCGTGGCCTACCGTGAAATTTCCCTGCTCCTCCGCCGTCCTCCGGGCCGCGAAGCCTATCCGGGCGACGTTTTTTATCTCCATTCCCGCCTGCTCGAAAGATCCTGCCGTCTGAACAAGGATTACGGCGGCGGCTCGATCACGGCCCTGCCGATCATCGAAACCCAGGCTGGCGACGTGTCCGCCTACATTCCGACCAATGTCATTTCCATCACTGACGGTCAAATTTACCTTGAGCCGGATTTGTTCTACCAGGGCAACCGCCCGGCCGTGAACGCCGGCCTTTCCGTTTCCCGCGTCGGCTCGGCCGCCCAGATCAAAGCCATGAAAAAAGTGGCCGGCAAGATGCGCCTGGAAGCCGCCCAATATCGCGAGCTCGCCGCCTTCGCCCAGTTCGGCTCCGACCTCGACGCCGAGACCAGGGCCAAGCTGGAAAGAGGCAAGCGGCTTATGGAAATCTTCAAGCAGGACCAGTACGCCCCGCTCTCGGTCGCTTTGCAGGTTATGACTTTCTATGCCTTGATCAACGGCTTTATGGATGACGTTCCGGTTGAAAACATAAGGACTTTTGAAGCAGGATTGCAGAAATATGCCCTGGCCGACGGCAAGGAAATAGTTGAAGCGATCAATAAGACGGGAGCATTGGATGAGGCGATGGAGGGGAAGATGAAAGAGCTGATCGTGGATTATAAGAATAGCTTGTAAAACAAATTTGTGGCTTCAATTCGCGACATACAACGAAGAATAAAATCGGTCCGTTCGACCAAAAAGATCACCCGCGCCATGGAAATGGTGGCGGCGGCCAAGATGCGGAAAGCCGTAGAGGCGGTGCTTCGGACGCGCACTTATGCCAACTTGAGCTGGCTGACGGTTTTGAATTTGTCGCAGTCAAATAATCATAACGGCGAGAATATCCACCCGCTTTTGGCCAGGCGGGACAAGACGGACAAGGTAGCCGTTATTCTCATCGCCTCGAATCGCGGGCTTTGCGGCGGCTTTAATTCGGCCGTGATCAGCAAGGCGCATAATTCCGTGGTCAAGTATAGACAGGAAGCGACGGCGGATTTTATTCTGTTTGGCCGGAAAGGCGAGGCCGCGCACCGGCATTACGGCTACAATATCGCGGCTGAATTTCCGAAATCGGACGCGGCCGAATCGATCGCGGACGTGACGCCGATCGCCAGGCTGATTATCGACGATTATCTGGCCGGAAAATACGGCAAAGTGTTGGTCGCCTATACCGATTTTATCAGCGCCTCCAAACAGATGCCGCGCGTCAAGCAGATTCTGCCGGTTGACATCAAGGCTCAGGATGAATCTTTGGGCATTGTCGGCGCCGACACTAGAGTGGGCGTGACTAAGGAATTTTTGGAAAAAAAAGAAGGCAGATATCTGGCGGACGAAAAATTCGAATATGAGTATACCTTCGAGCCGAGCCCAAGGGAAGTGCTTGATCAGATGATCCCGCGACTAATCGAAGTCCAGCTGTACCAGGCGTTTTTGGAATCGAACGCTTCCGAGCATTCGGCCCGCATGGCCGCCATGCACCAGGCGAACGAAGCCGCCAAAACCATGATCGACGAATTGACGCTCTTTTATAATAAGGCCAGGCAAGCGAGCATCACGGCGGAGATCGCCGAGATCAGCGCGGGGGCGAATGCGTTGAAGTGATGCGGACTGGAGGGCTGAGTTAGGAGAGGGGCCGGGGGGTGAGGAAATCCCCCGAAAAAGAAAAAAGCCGCACCCCCGTCGCATGCTTTCAACATGGCGGGAATGCGGTTTGGATGGTTTTTATGAGTTGTTTTTGGGGCTTAATTATAATAATAAGTCAATAGTAATAGAAAAATATGCAAGAATCAGTGAAAAATTTAGGAAAAATCAAACAAATCATCGGCGCGGTCGTTGATGCGGAATTTTCGGAAGCTCTGCCGGAGATTTTCGAGGCGCTTGAAGTCGATAATAACGGCAAGCGGCTGACGCTCGAGACCCAGCAGCATGTCGGCGGGAACGTCGTCCGGGCCATCGCCATGAGCTCGACCGACGGGCTTAAGCGCGGGGACGAGGTGGTCGCCGTCGGCGCGCCCATTTCCGTGCCGGTCGGGGAAGCGACTCTTGGGCGCATCTTCGACGTGCTCGGGAACACCGTCGACAACAAGGGCGAGGCCAAAGCCGAAAAGAAGTATCCCATCCACCGGCCGCCGCCGGAATTCGTGTCGCAGTCGACCAGCGCGGAAATCCTTGAAACCGGCATTAAAGTCATCGACCTTATCTGTCCGATTTTGAAAGGCGGCAAGGTCGGCCTCTTCGGCGGCGCCGGCGTGGGCAAGACGGTCGTCATCCAGGAGCTCATCAATAATATCGCCAAAGCGCACGGCGGCGTTTCCGTATTCGCCGGCGTCGGCGAAAGAACCCGCGAAGGCAATGATCTTTATCATGAAATGAAGGACGCGAACGTTTTGGACAAGCTGGCTATGGTCTTCGGGCAGATGAACGAACCGCCGGGAGCCCGCGCCCGCGTCGCCCTGACTGGCCTTTCCATGGCCGAATATTTCCGCGATGAAAAGAACATGGACGTGCTCATGTTCATCGATAATATTTTCCGCTTCACCCAGGCCGGCTCCGAAGTTTCAACCCTCCTCGGGCGCATGCCCTCGGCCGTGGGTTACCAGCCGACTCTGGCCACGGAGATGGGCGAACTGCAGGAGCGCATCACCTCGACCGACAAAGGCTCGATCACTTCCATCCAGGCGGTTTATGTGCCGGCGGACGACCTGACCGATCCGGCGCCGGCCACGACCTTCGCCCATCTTGACTCCACCGTGGTTTTGAACCGCGCCCTGACCGAGCTCGGCATCTATCCGGCTGTCGATCCGCTTGATTCTTCGTCCATCATTCTTGATCCGAAAATCGTCGGCGACGAGCATTACGCGGTGGCCCGCGGCGTGCAGAAAGTTTTGCAAAGATACAAGGATTTGCAGGACATTATCGCCATCCTCGGCATGGAAGAGCTCTCGGATGAAGACAAGCTGATCGTTTCCCGCGCGAGAAAAATCCAGCGCTTCCTTTCCCAGCCGTTCGCCGTCGCCGAAACCTTCACCGGCACCCCGGGTAAATACGTCAAGCTCGCCGACACCATCCGCGGCTTCAAAGAGATCCTGGAAGGCAAGCACGATGCCAGGAGTGAGGGGGATTTTTATATGAAAGGAGGAATTGAGGAAATTTAATTTTATGGATACTAAGACAATACATTTCGAGATCGTTACCCCAGAACGCATCGTCTTAAAAGAAGAAGCGACGCAAATCACCGTCCCCACCAAGGAGGGCGAGATTACGGTCTTGCCGAATCACATTCCTTTAGTGGCGAGCCTCCAGGCGGGCGTGATCGAGATGAAAACGGCCGCGGGCGAGACGCATGTCATATCCGTTTCCGGCGGTTTTATTGAGGTCTTGAAAGACAAGGTGGTTATTCTCGCCGACACGGCCGAACACGGACACGAGATCGACCTTAAGCGCGCCGAAGAGGCAAGGAAAAGAGCGGAAGACCTGAAAAAAGAAACGGTCCACAAGGACGACGTCGACTACACTGCCCTTTCCGCCCAGATCGAAAAAGAGCTGGCCCGCACCCGCGCGGCCAAGAGATGGCGGAGGATTAAGCATAATAATAACGCGATTTAAAATGGTTAAACTTGAACAGATTGCTATAAGCAATCACAACCACGAAAATATAGAAGAACTATGGCAGGAATCATCAGCCAACGGTTTGCTTAAAGCATTGAAAGAAGGCAGGGGTGTGAAAGAAATTATGACTGAAAAAGTGATCAGCGAGGCTTTTAAGGAAGCACCTTGCTGTTTGGGTTGTTCTGACGGCCGCATCCATGAGCATCGTTTGGGCCGGGCCGGCATGGGCATCTTGGCCGGCGTCGAAGCCGTGGCCGATTCGCTCAAGGCGCGGGTCGACAAAGGAGAATTGCCGAACGACGGCCTGCGAATCGCCAGCCATTCCGGCTGCGGCGCGGCTAAAATCGTCTGCGACAAGCTGGTGGCGGAAGGCCAGCTGCCGGCCGGCACTGATCCGGATAGCCTAGGCGTCGATTTCGCGAAAAAGGTGGTCGTAAAATTGTTGGAAAAAGGAATTAAGGCCGGAGACAGCGAAGGCGCGGTGCGGGTGGTCAACCTGTTTGACAGCTAAAAAAGGTGTAATTTAACAAGTTCCGATAATGCCGACATTATCGGTCTTGTCATCGTCGAAAAAAACGTGATTATTGCTTTTAGCACAGGAAAGACTGCGCCGCCGCCGGTCAGGCGACAAATAAAATCCACAAAACCCAAATCATCGGGTCTTTTTTATTCTCCAAACAGACGAAACCCTGGCGGTTTGTTGTGGTCTCATTTTGAGAATCCACACCGTCAGGGTTAAAAATTTTTCCCCTCCTTCCTTTAATTTAGCCCAAGTACCCTCCGCGCATTCTCATATTTGCGGAGGATGCCGTCCCGCCTGTTCCACTCTTCCGAGCTTGGAACTAGCGGACCACTTGTTCCCGACTCTCTCAGCTCTTTCAGTGTATCGAAGTACACTTTATAAGCCAGGATCAAATCGGACAAAAGTTTAGTTGCAGGTTGAGTCGCCGCTGATGTTGCCATAACGCCCACCTCCTCCTCTTGCTCTTGGGATATTTGAAAAGATTTCCGATTGTTAAAACTTTCGAGTAACGAGTAATATGGGGACACACTCTTGAGAACTTGTGTATATTACTTCCCATTATACTCCTTTGCTCTATTTTTGTCAATCGTAAAGCCTATTTTTTTTACTAAGATTAAACAGTTGGTTTAAAAAAATTATCTTGTTTTTGATTTTGTCTGTTTTTTGTGGACAATTTTTTAACTTATCATGTTAATAAGTGGATATTAGGATTCCATTAAGGCCGGCCGGCCTTGACAGTCCGGCCGGCCGCGGTTAAAATGGTTATGTCGGCCTGTTAGCACTCTCGTATTCCAAGTGCTAACAGGCAATTTCGAATATTATTAATAATACTCTTGCGCATGACCTTTTGGTGCGCCGCCAGGTAAAGCGGCGCGGCAACGGATCGGCGCGGGAGTCGTTTTAAACTATGAAGTTGAAACCGTTAAACGATCACGTGATTGTGAAAGCGATCGCGGAAAGCGAGACGACCAAGTCGGGCATTGTTCTCCCGGACACCATCGACAAGGAAAGGCCGGAGCGGGGCGAGGTGATGGCGGTCGGCTCGGGCAAATTACTCGAGAACGGCCAGCGCGCGGCCATGACCGTCAAAGTCGGCGACAAGGTTATGTTCAAGAAATATTCCCCGGATGAAGTGAAAGCTGACGGCCAGGAATACCTGGTGATCAGCGAAGGGGATATTTTGGCAATAATAGAATAATTTAGTTCATAAGGTTTATAAAGTTAAAAAGTTTATGAAAGATTCTCTTTAAAAACTTTAGAACTTTATAAGCTTTTAATTTGATTTTATGGCAAAGCAAATTATTTTTGATGAAAAGGCGCGGGCCGCTTTGAAGAACGGTGTTGACACTTTGGCCAACGCGGTCAAGGTGACGCTCGGGCCGAAGGGGCGAAACGTGGTTATCGAGAAAAGTTATGGCGCGCCGGTGATCACCAAGGACGGCGTATCCGTAGCCAAAGAAGTCGAGATGGAAGACAAGGTTGAGAATATCGGCGCGGAGATAATCAAAGAGGTCGCTTCCAAAACCAATGACGTGGCCGGTGACGGCACGACCACTGCGACCATCCTGGCCCAGGCCATGATCGGCGAAGGCTTAAAGCTCGTGTCATCGGGTGTCAATCCGATCGACATTAAGGCGGGCATGGAAAAAAAGGTGGCCGAGATCGTCGAGCGCCTAAAGAAGATGAGCAAGAAAGTCTCGACCAAGGAAGAGATTGCCCAGGTGGCCTCGATCAGCGCCAATGACCGGGAAATCGGCCAGATCATCGCCGAGGCCATGGAATCGGTCGGCAAGGACGGCGTCATTACGGTCGAAGAAGGCCAGTCGTTCGGCGTCGAGAAGGAAGTGGTCGAAGGCATGCAGTTTGACAAGGGATATGTCTCGCCCTATATGATTACGAACGCCGAATCCATGAAAGCCGAATTTGAGGATCCGTACATCTTGATTACCGACAAGAAAGTCTCGAATATCCAGGATATCCTGCCGTTGCTTGAAAAATTGGCTCAGGCTGGCAAGCGCGAGCTGGTCATCATCGCTGAAGAGATCGAGGGCGATGCCCTGACCACTTTCGTTGTCAATAAATTAAGAGGCACGTTCAGCGTTTTGGGCATCAAGGCGCCGGGTTTCGGCGACCGGCGGAAAGCCATGCTTGACGACATCGCGGTCGTCACCGGCGGCCGGGTGATTTCCGAGGAAATCGGTTTGAAATTCGAGAGCACCGATATCGACGACCTGGGGCGGGCCAGAAAAGTGATTGCCACCAAGGAGAACACCACCATCGTCGAAGGCCGGGGTGAAGAGAAAAAAATCAAAGAGAGGATCGAACAGATCAAAAAAGAAAAAGAACTGAGCGATTCCGATTATGATAAGGAAAAATTGCAGGAAAGGCTGGCCAAATTATCCGGCGGCGTGGCCGTCATCAAGGTTGGCGCGGCCACGGAAACGGAAATGAAAGAGAAGAAAGACAGGATCGAAGACGCTTTGCACGCCACGCGCGCAGCCGTCGAAGAGGGCGTCGTGCCTGGCGGCGGTCTGGCCTTGGCGCAAGCCTCGAACGCTTTTGAGGAATTAACCAATAAGAAGGATGAATCGGCCGGCGCGCGGATCATTGATTCCGCCATTCTCGAGCCGATCAAGCAGATCGCGGCGAACGCCGGCAAGGACGGCTCACTCATCCTTTATGCCATCATCGCCGAGCATAAGAACGGCCAGGCCAATGTCGGCTACAACGCGGCCGCCGACAAATTCGAAGATCTGTTCGAGGCCGGCGTGGTCGACCCGACCAAGGTTGTCCGTTCCGCCTTGGAAAACGCGGCCAGCGCTTCCGCTATGTTTCTGACCACCGAGGCCGTTATCGCCGAAAAGCCGGAAAAGAAAGAAGAGCATAACCATGGCGGCGGTATGCCCGGCGGCATGGGCGGTATGATGTAAAATGTGATAATTTTTTGTTTTTTTCCACCCCCTCTCCGAGTCCGGAGAGGGGGTTTTGTTTCTTTGGATCGCCTCTAGCCCATGCTTATTTAATAAGGAAGAGGGAAGGATTGCGGTACGTTGCTTTTTTTAGAGAAATAATGTTATAATTGTGCATAAGGGGCCGCTTTTATAGCCCCGTAATTTTTAGCATATGCCTAATCTATTAAAACCGATCAAAAAGAAAATCAATCAGATTGTGTTTTCTTTTTCTTTTACCGGCGTCACTTTGCTGGTACTCGGATTTTTGATGGTCTGGACCAAGATCGGCCAGCAGTTGTTCATTATCATGATGGGCCTTATCATTATTGTTATCGCTTTCTCTTTTTTTTATTGGGCTTATAAGATCTGGGCGATCAAGCGGGACGTGGAGAAATACCTGAAATTTTAAGATGGTCAATCCGACATTAATCCGCAAAAAAGAAACCGCTCTGACGGCGACGGATGGCGCCAAGAAGCTCTTCCAGGTGATTTACCGCGAGCAGAACAAGCAGGAAGAGAAGTCCGACGTGCCGCGAATAAAGGTATCTTCGCTCATCTCGAAGATGTCTTTTTATTACGAGAAGATTCGCAACTCCGTCGATTACAAGGAAGACCATCTTCTCCGGAAGAACGCGGTTTTGAGAATTCTAAAAAGACAGATCGTCATTGAAGGAAAGATTTACGAGATCAAGACCGAGTCGGTGGCCCGCCATCTCCTGGTCGAACTGATCCGCGCCGGCTATTTGCCGAACGACAAATTGCCGGAAACAAAGATCAGAGAAATCGGCGCGGTCATCGAAAAGTATCTTTTAATGAAGAAGTTCGCCTTGGAAGAATTCTCAAGGCAAATCAAGCATATCCCGGCGCAGGATGCGAAAAAACTGGCTAAGTATTACCAAGACAAGAGCGCCCTGGCTGGCTGGATCATCACCATGGCCGCCTGCGAAATCGAAGAGCGGCTCGGCAAATCGGCTGTGAATTTGACGGTCATAAGCAATATGTATGGTATCCTCAATAAAAATGTCATCTTGCCGGAGGAGTCGCCGTTCAAGAAGGATGGGGAAATCCAGATCTATATCGCCATTCATCGGAATCTTCTCAAGTTCGACAACGATATGATCGGCTTTATTCTTTTAAAATATTTTAACGCCAACTGGCACGAAGCCGCGCCGGAGCAGATCGAGCGGGTGGGGCGCAGCACGGATATTCTCATCAAGGCCATCGAGGAGCAAATCAATCATCCGTTGGCCGGCCAGCTCAACCGGATTGTCAGTCGCCATACCGTCTACTCAGAAATTCTTACGGATGTCATTAAGGAAAACCCGGTCAAGGTTTATGACAGCTTCAAGACCGATCCGAAAGCCTTCCCGCGCGACATCAAGAATATTTGCAAAAAACGCTATCAGGCGGCGCGCGGCAAGCTCTGGCGCGCGGCCGTCCGGAGTATTGTTTATATTTTCGTTACCAAATCCGTCTTTGTCTTTATTTTGGAAATTCCGGCCATCAAATTTTTCGGCGAACCGGTCAATCCCGTCTCACTCATCATTAACGTCGTTTTTCCTTCGCTTCTCCTGTTTCTAGCCGTTCTTCTGACCGGCCTGCCTTCGGAAGAAAATACTAACCGGATCATCCAGGGGATCGAGGAGATCGTTTTTATTGAAAAAGAAAACGCTGACCCGATCCGCCTGCGCACGCCTTCGCGGCGCCGCGGCTTCCAGAATGCCGTCTTCGGCCTCATTTACGCTGTCACCTTTTTCCTGTCTTTCGGTCTGGTCGTTTACGGCCTGGATTTTATCGGTTTCAACTGGGTAAGCATTACTATTTTCCTCTTTTTCCTGGCTTTCGTCAGTTTTTTTGCCATCCGGATTAGGCGCATCGCCCGCGACTTGATCGTCATCGAATCAAAGGAAGAGCTGCTCGGACTTCTGGCCGACTTTTTCTATACGCCGGTTATCGCCGCCGGCAAATGGCTTTCGGAGAAATTCGCGCGCATCAACGTCTTCGTCTTTATCCTCGATTTCATTATTGAGGCGCCGTTCAAGATCTTTGTCGAAATCGCCGAAGAATGGACGAAGTATGTGAAAGAAAGGAAAGAGGAAATAGTTTAAGCTTATAAAGTTTATGAACTCAATGCTTTACATCGTCGCCACCCCAATCGGCAACCTGGAAGACATCAGCCTCCGGGCGCTTCGCGTCTTGGGCGAAGTCGATTTCGTGTTGTGCGAGGATACGCGGGTGACCGGGAGATTATTGGATCATTATGAAATCAAGACAGAAACCATTTCTTTCCATGAGCATTCGGACGAACGCAAGATGAAAGAGGTGATCGGCCTTCTGGCCGCCGGCAAAAATCTGGCTTTAGTGTCGGACGCCGGTACGCCCGGCATTTCCGATCCGGGCGGCAAACTGATCGAAAGAGTGATCCGGGAGCTCGGCGACGACGTGAAGATTGAATCGATTCCGGGGCCGTCGGCGGTTACGGCCGCCTTGTCCATTTCCGGTATCCAGACGGACAAGTTCGTCTTTTTGGGCTTTCCGCCGCACAAAAAAGGGCGGCAGACTTTCTTGAGAAAAATTCTCGCCAGCGAATTCCCGGTGGTGGTTTACGAATCGAAGCACCGGATCATCAAGTTCCTGGATGAGCTTAAGAAATTGGATGAAGAGCCGGCGGGTGAAGACGGGGAGGGCGAGAGCGGGGAAATCGCGAGTCGCGAGTCGCGAGTCGCGAACAGGTATTCAGGGTATAAAAAAGACAAGAGCGGGAAAGGATCGAAAAAAATATCCACCGTGGTTGTCTGCCGGGAACTTTCCAAGATGCACGAAACGGTCTATCGCGGCGGCATCGGCAATATCGTCGAAAAAATAAAATCAAGCCAGGACGACCAGAAAGGGGAGTTTGTGGTCATAATCGGGAAATAAAATGAAAAAATTTTACGTTACAACCCCTATTTATTACGTCAACGCCAATCCGCATATCGGGCATACTTATACGACCGTGGCCGCGGATTGCCTGGCGCGCTATCATCGTTTGGCCGGCGACAAGACTTTTTTCCTGATCGGTACGGACGAGCATGGCGCCAAGATCGAAGAGTGGGCGAGGAATGCCGGCCAGGAGCCGCAGGCCTTTGTCGACGAAGTGGCGGCCTCGTTCCGTGCGGCCTGGGACGGGCTGGCGATTTCTTACGATAATTTTATCCGGACCACGGATCCGGCGCACGAGCGGGCAGTCGGGAATGCTCTCGAAATGATGTACGCCAAGGGCGATATTTACAAAGGCAGCTATAAGGGTCTTTATTGCCGCGGCTGCGAACAGTTCAAAAACGAGAAGGATCTCGTGGACGGGCTTTGCCCGGACCACAAGACCCGGCCGGAAGAATACGAGGAAGAAAGCTACATGTTCCGCCTGTCAAAGTACCAGGATGTTCTTCTTAAAAAAATCAAAAGCGGCGAATTGAAAATCAGCCCGGAGAACCGCCGGAACGAAGTCTTGAGTTTTTATGAAAACGAAGGCCTGAACGACGTGTCTTTTTCGAGAAAAAACGTCAAATGGGGAATTCCTGTCCCCTGGGATACGACGCACACCTGCTATGTCTGGGCCGATGCTTTTTTGAATTATCTGACCGGTCTGGGGTGGGATGGCACCCCGAACCCGTCCTCTTCCCCAGCCCTCTCTCCGAGTCCGGAGAGGGAAGAGAATGTTAGGTTCTGGCCGGCGGAGGTTCAGCTGATGAGCAAGGACATTCTCCGGGTCCATGCCACCATTTGGCCGGCCATGCTTTTGTCGCTCGGCCTGGAATTACCTAAGGAAATTTTCATCCACGGCTTCTTTTTGATTGACGGCCAGAAAATGTCGAAGTCCCTCGGGAACGTCATCGCGCCCGGCGAGCTTGTTTTAAGATACGGCGCGGACGCGGCCCGCTATCTTCTTATGAGCGCCACGCCTTTCGGCAATGACGGCGACATCAGCTGGGCAAAATTCGATGAGAAATACAACGCCGATCTGGCCAACGGCCTCGGGAATCTGGCGGCGCGTGTTTCCAATCTGCTTGAAAAAAACGAGATCATGATTGAATTGCGAAAAAACAGCGATGAAAAATTGATAAAGCAGTGTAATCAGGCAATGGATGGTTTTCATTTTGATGAAGCTTTGAAAATCATTTGGGAAAAATTGCGGCAGGCGGATAGTCGCCTGACTGAAAAAGCGCCGTGGAAGATGACAGACAAAGAAAAAATCAGCGAGGTGCTTGAGCCGATCGCGGCCGACATTCTGAACGCCGCTGTTCTGCTCGAGCCGTTCATGCCGGTTATGTCGCAAAAAATTGTTACCCAATTTTCCGAAAAACAGATAAAAAAGGGCGAACCGCTTTTTCCGAGATTAGCCCAATAATAATTTAGGAGCGGCCTTCTTTGCGGCCGCTCATAACGCTTTATTCCCCGATAAAGCCGAAAAAAATTATGACAAAAAAAACAAGCCGCCTGATCGCGGCCATCGCCGTGTTTTCTCTGGCGGCCGCGCTTAATTATGCCGGCGCCACCATGCCGGAAGAGCCGGCTTCGACCGCGTCGACAGTCAGCGCCATCACTTTGGCCGGCGACGGCGCGCAGATCAAATGGTCGGTCGACGGCTACTCGGCCAATGGCTTTAAAGTTGTCTGGTCTAAGAACGAAGGGCCGACTTATCCTTTGCGAGACGGCGACCGCTACCATTATTATTCCGATCCGAAGCGGGCGGAAGACAAGCTCGAGCCTTTCGTCGGCGCCGGCGCCTACCACGTCCGCGTCTGCGAATACCTAGGCGGCAAATGTGGCCTTTACAGCAATGAAATCACAGTCGAGCTGGCGGCGGGCGAGAACGTGGAAATGATTCAAAAAGAAAAAGAGCGCGAAAAAGCTCTTTTCGAGAAAAAACTCGAAATGGAAAAGAAAGAGAGAGAGCGGCAAAAAGAGATGCTCGAGAAAAAACTCGAAATGGAAAAGAAAATGTCCGAAGGCCGCGACGGCGAGCTTGACGACATCGCCGAAAGAAGCCGGATGCTTTCCGAAAACAAGATTGATGATATCTTAAGCGAGCTCAAGGAATTGCGGAGCCTCGTCCGGGAACAGCAGGCGGAACTTAAATACATGAAGTCGCTCGTCAAGGATATGAGCGCTATTACCGAAGGCATGCAGAATTCGATCAACTCCTTCGTCGCTTACGGCGTCGACGAAAACACAAAAAAACTCGGCGAAGGCGAGCGGGCGGCCGTGATCCATTCCTTCAAAAAAGCTTTCAATAAACTGCCGGAAAACGAAGAAGAGCTGGCTGACGCCATCAAAATCGCCAACGGCCGCTGGCCTTCAAAGAAGAGCGAAGACGCGGAAAAGGCAGCCAAGGAAAAATTTGAGGAAATTTATAACCGGCCGGCCGATGCCGACAACGTGCGCGACAACGCCGCCGTTACCATAATGGCTTACGGCCTTAGACAGAAGGCCGAGAACCGCAAAGTGGAAAGCGAAAAGAACGGCTTGAAAATATTCAAGGACATCTTCGGCCATCTGCCTACTTCGACCGACGACTGGAATACCCTCCAGGCCATAACTTATTCCGGGGCGAAGAAGTAAGATTGTCCAGATAGGATGGTTTTTCCGGCAATAGCCCTCACGATATATTCTGTCATTCTCGGCGAGCGAAGGCGGCGGGCAGGCGGCAAGCCGCCTTCGCGGGAATGACAAAAAGTCAGACAGCGCAAGCCGCGGTAAACACTCATATTTGCTATTATAATTCTTGATTTTTAAATTTTTCCATGGTCCCAATCATCGACATTTTTCTCATTCTTTTCCTGGCCGGCTTCGTCTTTTACGGCTTTTTCTTCGGACTGATCAGAACGATCGGCTCGCTTGCCGGTTTTGTCGCCGGCGCCTGGCTGGCCAGCCATTATTATCTCGGCGCTTACCAGTATATCCAGAAATTTTTTTTGGGCTACGACAGTTTTGGGAAAATTTTCACGTTCTTCGTCATCTTTTTGGTCGCGAGCAAGCTAGTGTCGTTCGCCTTCGCCATCCTGGATCGGACCTTCAATCTGATCTCGATTATTCCGTTTCTTTCGTCCATTAACAAGCTCGGCGGCGCCCTGTTTGGCCTTGCCTTGGGCGTCTTCGCCCTCGGCCTCATCGTCCATTTCGCCTACGGCCTGCCGCTCCTCGGCGGCCTCTTCGGCCGCTGGCTCGAATTTTCAAAAATCATGCCATATATCATTGGTTTCAATAAACTAATCGCGCCGCTTCTTCCCGTCCTCATAGAAAAGGCCAGAGGAATGGCGTAGGGAAAGTATGAAGATTAGGATTAAAGTATCTTAAAAGATATTTAAAGACGCGAAATTTATCAATTAATATCCGGAAGCCAAGGTCCACGATGAGGCTTTGGAAATGACGGATCTCCTGGAAAGAGGTCAAGAATTACCGCGGAGCGGCGCAGGCGATCGAAAGCCCGCGGGAAATCCTGCTGACGGCCAGCGTGAATAATCACGAATCATAAACCGCAAAAAAATATGCTTATCGATACCCATGCCCATATCAATTTAAGCGCTTACCGGGATGACGGCGATGCCGTGATCCGGCGGAGCCTGGAGGAAAACGTTTGGCTCGTCAACGTTGGTTGTGATTACAAGTCTTCAAAACGCGCTTTGGATTATGCCAATCGCTATGAAAAGGGTGTCTATGCCGCCATCGGTTTGCAGCCGAGTAATGCGACCGAGACGATCGAGGACGGCGTGCGCCAGCCGGGCGAAGAATTCAATTACGACCTATTCGAGAAACTGGCTAAATTTGAAAAAGTGGCGGCCATCGGCGAGATCGGGCTCGATTATTATCATCTTGATCCGGCCGGTGACGCGCTGCAGATCAAGGCCAAGCAAAAGGAAGTTTTTTTGGCACAGCTCGAGCTGGCCGCCCGCCTGGATCTGCCGGTCATCATCCATTGCCGCCAAGCCCACGACGACATGACGGCCAGCCTGCGCGAATTCAGAAAAGAGCATAAAGACGTCTTGCCAAAAAATCGGCCGTGGGCGGTTATCCATTGTTTTTCTGGCGACGAGAATTTGGCTTGGGAATATTTTTCCCTGGGCGCAACCGTCTCGTTCACCGGCCTGATTACTTTTTCCAAGCAGTGGGACGATTTGATTCGGAAGTTGCCTTTGGAAAAATTCATGATTGAAACCGACTGTCCTTATTTGACGCCCGAACCGTACCGCGGCAAGCGGAACGAGCCGGTCATGGTCGGCTTCGTGGCTGAGCGGATCGCCGCCATCAAGAATCTGCCGCTCGAGCGGATCGCCGAAGCGACCACCAGGAATGCCCGCGAATTTTTCAGGATTTAAAATTAATTTCACGTTATGAAGAAAAAAATTCACATAATCCCTCTCGGAGCAATTATAGCCTTGGTGTTTGTTTTGATCTTGATCGGCTTCCGAGTGTTTCCGGCCGGAAACACGAGCGCTGATCTACCGCGCCTGGACGAGCAGGAGGCGACCATCCTGGCTATCAAGCGATCTATGCCGGCGGTGGTGAGCGTGGCCGTTTATGATTACGAGAAGACGGTCTCGATTGATCTTCGGAGCGGCCGCGAGGCTGCCGAGTCGAAACAGACGGAAAAGGGCGCCGGCACCGGTTTTCTTATTTCAGCCGACGGCCTGATTCTAACCAACCGGCACGTAATCGATGCCGGTTCGAAGGCGAGCGAATACCGGGTTATCCTCGATTCCGGCAAGCAGTTCCAGGCCCGTTTGATTGGTCGCGATCCGGTTAATGATTTGGCTGTTTTAAAAATCGACGGCCAGAAATTGCCGTTTTTGGAGATGGGCGACAGCGACCGTCTGCAGATCGGCGCTTCAGTCATCGCCATCGGCAATGCTCTCGGCCGCTACCAGAACAGCGCCACCAAGGGCATTGTGAGCGGCTTGGGGCGGAGCATCATCGCCTCCGACCAGTCCGGTGGCGTGTCCGAAAATTTGGACAATGTTTTGCAAACGGATGCCAACATCAGCCCGGGCAATTCTGGCGGGCCATTGATCGACCTGGAAGGCCGGGTAGTCGGCATCAATGTCGCCATCGACCAGGCAGGTTCGGCCATCGGCTTCGCTATTCCGGTAAACGACGCCAAGGTGGTCGTGAAGACCGTTAGGGAAACCGGCCGGATCATCCGGCCGAAGATCGGCCTCAGGTATCTCATGCTCACGCCGGAAATCGCCATGGAGAACCGGCTGAACCGCCAGACGGGCGCCTGGGTGACGGCAGACGAAAGAAATCCGGCCGTGGCTGCCGGTTCGCCGGCGGAAAAAAGCGGTCTCATGGCCGGCGACATTATTTTTGAGATCAACGGCATGAAACTCGAAGGCAAAAATACTCTCCTGGCCGTCGTCCAGAAATACAAGCCAGGCCAGAAAATCGGCCTGAAGATCATGAGAGGAGAGAAGATTCTTTTAAAAGAGCTCATCCTTGGCGAGTTTGAGAATATGAAATAGAAGACTAGCCCTTGATTTATCGTCAGTATTGTTCTATTATGATTAAAGAACGGGCATAGCCGGAAAACAGGATATTTTTACTCGGTTTTTGTTTCCGAAAAAAATATGATTGAAATTATCAAGCTGGGCAAAAAAATTGAAGACCATCGGATATTGGACGGTATTTCCTTTACGGTCAAGCGGGGTGAGATCCTCGGTTTTTTGGGTCCGAACGGCGCTGGCAAATCGACGACCATGAAGATCATCACCTCCTTCTGGAGGCCGACCGAGGGCGACGTGGAAATCGACGGCGTGAGTGTTACCCACGATTCGATCGCCGCTCGGAAAAAGATCGGCTATCTGCCGGAAACAGTGCCTTTGTATGAAGAGATGCGGGTGAGCGAATATTTGAAATTCATCGCCGAAATCAGGGACGTTGGAAAAGAGAAACGCGCGGAAAGAATCAAGGAAGTTAGTGAAGCTTGCGGCCTGGCCAAAGTGATGGAGCGGCCGATCGAGGAATTGTCCAAGGGCTACCGCCAGCGGGTCGGCCTGGCGCAGGCCATCATGCATAACCCAGACGTCTTGATCTTGGACGAACCGACAACCGGCCTCGACCCGAATCAGATTGCGGAGATCAGGGATCTGATCAAAAGGATCGGCCGGGAAAAGACCGTGATTTTTTCCACGCACATCCTCGGCGAAGTCAGCGCCATCTGTGATCGCGTCATCATTATCAATCATGGTCGGATCGTCGGCGAGGGCAGCCCGTCTGAATTGGCCGCCAAGGCCGGCGGCCGGGAAGTTATCTATGTTAAAATTAAAGGCGATAAAGAAAGCGTTTTGGCCAAATTGAAGGCGTTTGAGAACGCGGCCAAAGTCGAAATCAAAGACAGCGAGGCTGAAGATATTCATGGCTATGAGATCGAACCGAACCCCGGCATTGACCTGCGGGAGCAGCTCTCTCTCGCGGTCATGAATTCCGGCTGGAGCATTTTGGAGTTTTCAAAGAAGACGGTCAGTCTGGAAGACGTGTTCCGAGAATTGACTAAATAGCTTGTAAGTTCTTAAAGTTTTTTATGAGCACTAAATATCTAAAAACCGTTTATATCCTTTTTAAGAAGGAGCTCATGGGGTATTTTAATTCGCCGATCGCTTATATTTTTATCGGCGTTTTTCTGGTAGTCGGCAACTGGCTGTATTTTAATACTTTCTTCCTTCGCGGGCAGGCGAGCGTCCGGGAATATTTCGCGCTGCTCCCGTGGATTTTCCTTTTCATGGCGCCGGCTGTCACGATGCGCCTCTGGGCCGAAGAAAAAAAATCTGGCACGATTGAATTCCTTTTAACATTGCCGGTCACCGACTGGCAGGTGGTGCTCGGTAAATTTTTCGGCAGCCTGGCTTTCCTGGCTTCGGCGCTCGCCCTCACGGTCACTTTGCCGATAACCGTTTCTTTCTTGGGCAGTCTGGACATGGGGCCGGTCGTCGGCAGCTATCTGGGCGCTTTGTTCTTGGGCGGCTCGTATCTGGCCCTCGGCCTTTTCATCTCCGGCCTGACCAAAAATCAGATTATCGCCTTTGTCCTGAGCCTGGTCAGCGGCTTCGTCCTGTTTATTATCGGCGCCGATTTTGTCCTGGCCCAGTCGCCGCAGTTTGCCGTGCCGGTCATGAAATTTCTCGGGCTTGGCAGCCATTTTAACAATATCGCCCGCGGCGTGATTGATTCCAAGGATATCATCTATTATCTTTCCTTTATTTTTCTTTTTCTCTGGCTGAACGCGGAAGTGATCAAGGAAAAGGGATGGAAATAATTTTTCTCGTATGAATTTTTCCAAAACAACTTACAGGGCGGCCAACAAGGCGGCTTCGATATTGATCGTCATCGGTATAATTATCGCGGTTAATTTTTTGTCTGCCCAGATTTTTTACCGTTTCGACCTGACTGAATCGAAAGATTATTCGCTTTCGGCCGCCAGCCGGAAAACGGCCGGCGAGCTGGACGACGTGGTGAGTCTTAAGGCCTATTTTACCGAGAATCTGCCGAGCCAGTATGTCAACCTGCGCCAGGACGTCGGCGATGTTTTGGATGAATATGCCGCTTATTCCGGCGGACGGATCAAGTATGAATTCATCGATCCAAAGGACGACAAGGAGCTCGAGCGCGAACTTTATCTTTCCGGCATTCCGCAGCTCCAGTTCAATGTCTTGGAAAAAGACAAATACCAGATCGTCAAAGGCTATCTTGGACTCGTCGTCCACTACGGCGACAAGAAGGAGGCCATCCCGGTTATTCAGAGCACGGAGAATCTGGAATACCAGATTACGCTGGCCATTAAGAAAGTCACTGGTAAAATAGCGGCTAAAGTGGCTTTCCTCGCCTCTAACGGCACGGCCGACCTAGAGAACGAACTTGGGCAAGCCGGCAAAAAGCTTTCAGAAATTTACGAAGTCGGAATGGTTGATTTGAAAAAAGACAAAGAGGTGCCGGCTGGCGTCAATGCCTTAATTATCGCCGGTCCGACGGAGAAGTTCGACGAGAAAGAATTGAAGGCTCTGGATAAGTTTATTACCGGCGGCGGCGCTCTGCTTTTTTTGGCGGATGGCGTTACGATCAAAAAAGGCCTCGATTCCGAAGCCAACGACCTCGGTTTGGACGGTTTTTTCAAGAATCTGGGCGTAAAACTCAACAAGGATTTGGTGGCCGACGTCAATTCCGGCGTGGCTTCATTCAATCAGGGCTTTATAACTTTTTCCACGAATTATCCGCTTTGGCCGAAAGTGGTCAAGAGCGGCTTCGATCAAAACAACGGTGCGGTCAGCCGGTTGGAAAGCCTGGTCTTGCCGTGGGTTTCGAGCGTAGAGATCTTGAAAGACCAGGTCGGCGGCGCCCAGTATTGGGAGCTGGTCAAGACCACGGACAGCGCCGAGCGGCAGGTGAGCGCTTACGACTTGAATCCGCAGCGGCCGATGGGCGAGGCCGGCGTTGAAAAAGGCCGGTTCATACTGGCGGCTGCCGTCTTCGGCGAATTCAAGAGCGCTTATGAAAAAGGCGTCAAGGGCAAGGGCAGGTTGCTCGTGGTCGGCGACAGCGATTTTATTAAAGACCGTTTCATTAGCGGCGTACCGGATAACATGCTTTTTTTCCAGAACGCCGTGGATAGCCTGGTTCTGGACGAAGATTTGGTCAACATCCGCTCCAAGGGCGTCATGGAAAAGCCGATCAAAGACCTGGCCGAGAATAGAAAAGCGCTCGTCCGTTACGGCAATATTTTCGCCGCCACGGTCGCCGTCATCGTCTTTGGCCTGGTTAGGTATTATTTCAGAAGAAAAAAGAAAGCTGGCGTCGCGGAGAATTAATTTCAAGATATGAAGATACTTCGTTTCGGCGCGATCTGGTGCATGTACTGCCTTTATATGCGGCCGTTTTGGGAGGAGATCGAGCGCGAATTCGTCGGTTTTGAGATGGCGGAATACGACGCCGACGATCAGGCTGAAATTCACAAGCGGTACGCCATCAAAGACATCCCGACAGTTATCATTCTGGATGAGAGTGGCGCGGAACTTGGCCGGATCGAGGGGGCCAAAGAGAAGGAAGAATTAAAGAAGATTTTAGAAGAGTATATTACTACTGACCATTAACTTAAGTGTTAATGGTCAGTAATTTCAAATAAGCGAAACCTATGGAAAAGAAAAATTTGATTTTAGGAGGAGTGTTAGTGGTTTTGATTGTCGCGGCTTATGCCTATCAGGGGCCGATCAAAAAATGGCAGGCCGGTTTGGGCAAGCCCAATAATTTTTTAGCCAAGGCGCAGCTGTCCAAAATGGATAAAATCGAGATTTCCAGAGAAGGTAAGACGGCAACTTTGGAGAAGCAGGGAGATAAGTGGAAAGTCGGCGGCACGAAAGGTTTTTATGTTTCCAAGGCTAACACCGACGAGATGATGAATGCCTTGATAGAAGCGCAGAAAAGCGGCTTGGAACTGGTTAGCGCTAATAAGATGAAGAAGAACGATTTTGAAACTGGCGACAAGGGCATAAAGATTAAATTGTTTGTCAGCAACAAGGCGGCGGTCGATTTTACGGTCGGCAAGCCGGCCGGTGAGGCGGGCGGCAATTATGTTTCCCGCGACGCCGTCGCCGAGACTTTCCTGGTCAAAGCCGATCTTTATCGGATTTTTTCCAGGCCGGATTGGCGGGAATTGACCGTCTTCGCTTCGGACAAAGATAGCATCGCCAAGCTCCGGCTCCAATATCCGGATAGGGAGATTATTGTCGAGAAGAAGAACGGCAAGTGGGAGATGTTCAAGCCGCGCAAGGAAGTCAAGGCGGAAAAATTAGAACAGTTGCTCGACATCATGTCGAGCCTCGCGGCCGTCAAGATTCCGGAGCAGACTTTCAAGGGTACCGGCTTGGAGAAGCACGCGATCATCGTGCAGGCGACGGGCGAGGGAGTGGATAACACTATTATGATCGGCGACAAGAGCAAGGAAGGGCTTTATTACGCCAAGCCGGGAGCGAACGACAATATTTATCTCATCAGCAAATCCAACCGGGACGAATTGGACAAGAAAGTGAATCAGTTTTAGAGGATGTTTTAAATAAGAAAAGCCAGTTAGAAATAAAAATAGGTTTTACCGGACTTTTAATTTTTAATTATGGCTAAAGCTTTGGTGCTGTTATCCGGCGGCCTGGACTCCATGCTCGCCGTCAAAGTCTTAATGGAGGAGGGAATTGAAGTGACCGGAATTTCATTCCGGAGCGCTTTTTTTAATACGGAAAAAGCGCGCCAAGCGGCGGCGGCGCTCGGGATCGAATTGATTGAAGTCGACTTTTCAGAGGAGCATTTGGCCATGGTTAAGAATCCGAGCTGCGGCTACGGCTCGAATATGAACCCTTGCATTGATTGCCACGCCATGATGTTCAGGTGGGCGGCTTCTATGCCTCTGCCTATTTTTCCAGCCTCTTCCCCTGCCCCTTCTCCGAATCAGGAGATAGGGAGAAAGGAAGATCTCGCCGCCCCTTTCCTAGCCAGGAGAGGGGATGGGGGCGAAGTGTTTATCGCCACCGGCGAGGTTCTGGGGCAGAGGCCGATGTCGCAAAATAAGGAAGCTTTAAAAAGGGTAGAAAAGATTGCTTGCTTGGAAAACCGCATTTTGCGCCCCTTGTCCGCAAAGCTGTTGCCGGAAACGGAAATGGAAAAAGCGGGCTTGGTCGATCGGGAAAAACTGCTGGATATCTACGGCCGCAGCCGCGAGCGCCAATTCGAATTGGTGGCTCGTTATAATATTAAAGAATATCCTTCGCCCGGCGGCGGCTGCCTTTTGACTGATCCGGAATTTTCGGGGCGCTTAAAAAAACTTTTTGTTTTCTGGCCAGAGTGCGGCATCCGCGACGTCGAGCTTATAAGAAACGGGAGAATGTTCTGGGCGGGCGCGGAAGCCTTGATTATGGTGGGGCGGAACCGGGAAGAATGCGAGGGCTTGCAAAAATTGGGAAAAAATGATGATATTATAGTAGAATTAAAAGACGAAACCGGGCCGGTGACGGTTGTGAGATTTAAGAATCAGGAATCAATAACCACGCATGAATTGGAATTGGAAATTCCGGCGAAGCTGGAGACAGAGAAGCTGAAGCTGGAAGAGGGAAAAAGCGCGGAAGAAATCCTTTCGCTGGCCGGGATTTTGACCGGCTATTACGCGCCGAAAGCGCGGGGGAAAAAAATAAAAATAGAAATAAGAAAGGCGATATGAATTTATCGCATCCGTCGTTCAATGGATAGGACGCAAGATTCCGGATCTTGTAATGCGGGTTCGATTCCTGCCGGGTGCACCAAATCAAATCTTATTTAGCTACATCCTGTAAAAGCTGATAAACCGCGCTTAATTTAGGTTCCACGCACCCTTACCTTTCTCATAGATAATACCTTCAGGAAACAGGTTTAAAATGTGTATAGAACATCTTTGTTTTGGCTTAATAATTAGTTGACACTATTATTTTACCTAACTTAGGTGTCCTTTTGTATTAAATTAAGCTTGGGGGCAGAAATAACACAAGGTGTTGACATTTATGCAAACAAGAATATAATTAGTTAAATAGACTAACTTATAATAAAATATTTATTAATAATTTTGGCCGCGCTTGTGGCGCGACTGAACTTTGACGAGAGTCGAAGTTTTTTATTTGCGACAACAATATGTTAAGCAAACTAAGCTTTTCATCAATCAAGGAGTATTTGCCTATTTTTGATGATATAAACAATTACACTAAATCAAAATTTAAATCAGATCTGCTTGCTGGTTTAACCGTCGGCATTATTGAATTGCCACAGTCAATGGCTTTCGCTATGATTGCCGGTGTTCATCCTAAGTATGGACTCTATGCCGCTATTTTCCCAACTATAGTTGCCGCTTTTTTTGGCGCCTCAAGATTTTTAGCCGCCGGACCGACAAATGCTATTTCAATGCTATTATCATCAGCCCTGTCATCTGTTTTTGTGGCCGGTATCGCCGTGACTGAAATGCCGGAGATTGAAAAAATGGGCATGATTTTCTTGTTGTCTTTTATGGTGGGCGCCTTGCAATTGGCCATGGGTCTATTAAAATTTGGCAATTTGTTGAGATTTGTTTCCCATTCTGTTGTTTTGGGCTTCACCACCGGTGCGGCTTTTTTGATCGGCTTTAATCAGTTAAAAAATTTAATTGGTGTGAGCATAGGAAGTCATTATGAATTTATCAGTGTTGTAAAATATACCTTTTTGGCATTGCCAAAAACAAATTATCACGCGCTTGCTTTGGGTCTGTTTACCATGGTTTTTGTTTTGTTTTTTAAGAAGGTGTATAAAAAATTCCCGGCACCGCTGGCTGCTTTGATTATTTCTGCCTGGGTTGTTTATGCTTTTAATCTAGAATCAAAGGGGGTAAAAATAATTGGAACAATCCCTCAGAGCTTGCCTCCGTTTTCGCATTTTCCCGTAACTCTTGAAAAATTTAGAGCATTATTTATGCCTGCTTTAGCTATTGCTATCTTGGGTATCGTTGAGGCCTTGTCAATTGTTAAATCCGTTGCTTCAAAAGCGGGGGATAAAGTAAAAGGCGATCAAGAATTTATTGCTCAGGGTTTGGCAAATATAGTTGCGGGGTTTTTCTCAGGTATTCCAGGATCAGGATCATTTACGCGCAGTGCGGTTAATTTTTCATCGGGCGCAAAATCCAGATTTTCTGTAATAATATCAGGATTTTTTATATTAATTGTCTTGTTGGTGGCGGCACCGCTTGCAAAATATATACCAACAGCCAGCTTGGCCGGTATTTTGATGGTGGTAGCCTACGGCATAATCGATTTTAAAGCAATCAAATTGGTTATGGCAACCACCAAATCGGACAAAATAGTCATTATTACTACAATAATCGCCACATTACTTCTTGAGTTGGATAAGGCGGTTTATGTCGGTGTTTTTATGTCAATTATTCTTTTTGTGAAAAATGTTTCATCTCCGGAAGTTTATGAGGTTATGCCGGAAGACGGAAATGATCGCTTATCCTTAATTGATCCGGCCAAAAAAACATGTAAGCAATTATCGGTTTATCAAGTCGAAGGTTCATTGTTTTTTGGTTCAATTGCTGATTTAGAAAAAAGATTATATTCATTTGATATGGATCATAATAATTGCATCATTATTCGTATGAAACAAGTGAACATGGTAGACGCTTCCGCTATTCATTCTTTAGAAACTTTTTTGGAGGAATGCAAAAAGAGAAATGCGAGATTGGTGTTTAGTAATATAAAGCCAAATGTGCTCGAAACATTTAAGCGTTCGGGATTTTTGGAAAAAATGGCCCCAGAGGATATTGCTGAAAATACAACAGCGGCAATATCGACATTTTTTGCAAAATACTGTGATTCTAATGTTTGTCAGACTTGTTTGGCAAAATTATGGAGAGAGTGTCCGGGTCGTGAAAATTCATTATAGTTGTGACTTTTGCTTTATTATACCCGGCCCGTTTGTAACTGCTCACAACCCACAAAAAAGTACAAAAAATAAATCAAAGTTTTCCCCAGTTTTTACTTTAATTTTGGCTCAAAATGTACTACAATTAGAGTATGAGTCAAGGAGAATTAACAATAGAACAA
>Ga0233425_10001380_pt1 | contig 54989 bp, 47 predicted proteins | sample Watercolumn_Towu_2_FD_181712 | JGI IMG/M metagenome (GOLD analysis project Ga0233425, IMG submission 181712) | Freshwater microbial communities from Lake Towuti, South Sulawesi, Indonesia - Watercolumn_Towuti2014_140_MG | ecosystem: Environmental > Aquatic > Freshwater > Lake | place... | reverse complement strand
CCTTTTGAAACTGAATTCGATTCATCTTCATGACGACCTCCTTGGTTGTTGTCATGAAGATTACCATAGGCACTGGGACATATAGCGTCCTACTAACTGCGCTGCGGAAGATTAGCGCTAATCAGGATTTATTTTCATTCTACGGAACAACTCAACTACCGATGGTTGCAAAAAAATCAGGTACTGGTATTTTTTATTTCTATTTATTTAAAATTGCACTATATTGACATCATCAACGTGAGTATCTCTTTTTACGAATGAAAAATAAGGAATTACTACCATGGCAACACCAAAAATTCTGATTATCGATGATGAAAAAGCCATACAATCCGCCATGCAGAAGGCTCTAAAGAGTGAGGGATACACCCTCTGTTTTGCCAATAACGGCAAAGAAGGGTTCAAACTTCTCGAGCAGGAAGGCCCAACGGTAGTTTTTCTGGACCTGCGGATGCCAGAGATGGACGGCATTGAATTTCTAAAACATGCCAAGCTGACCTATGACGCACCTTACACGGTGGTGGTGATTACCGGCCATGGGGACGACAAGGACATAAACGAATGCTACCAACTGGGAGTAACCAACTTTCTGCGCAAGCCGTTAAGCATGGTTGAAGTATGTTGCCTTGCGAAGCGCTGCATCGAAGTCAAACAAATCGAGCTAGAACTGGCAAACCACCGAAACAACCTACAAGCCCTTGTTGACCACCAGACTGCAACCATTAAACAGCAACTCCAATTCCAGCAAACCCTTATCGATTCTCTCCCTGTACCAATCTACTTCAAGGATACCGACCTCAAGTTGATTGGGGCCAACACCGCCTTTTGCCAATGGTTTGGTATCAAGAGAAATAAGGTGGCCGGACGCCGTTTTGAAGAGCTCGTCTCTGCCGCCTCTGCCAAGAAAGATACTCAAAAAGACGAGCAACTCATCAATAAACACAAGACCCAGGAATACCAGGTCAAGCTTGAAGATAAAGAGGGCACTCGGAGCGATATCGTCTTCCACAAGGCTGTTTTTAAAAATCAGACAGGAACCGTTGCTGGCATCATCGGTGCCATGATCGATGTAACGGAACGCGAAAGAACCTCTCGAAAACTGGCGGAGAAATCGGAAGCCTTGAAGCACGCCAACATGTCGCTCCGCATTTTAATCAAACAACTGAGCGATGCCCAAAGCGAGGACCGAGCCAGCAACATGCCTAACCTCAAGGAACTAGTCATGCCTTCGCCGGACCAACTCGAGGCCATCCTCGACAGCCCAAGCGAGCGTGGTTACCTCGAAAATATCATGCTCAACCTGAACCGGGTAACCTCGAACTTCTCAAAACAGCTGGCGCAGATGAACCTAGGGTTGAGTCCCAAGGAAATTCAGGTGGCAGACCTGATCCGTATCGGGCTTTCCAACAAGGAGTCGGCGATTCAGATGAACGTCACCAAGAGCACCATTGAGTTTCACCGAGATAACCTGCGCAAAAAACTTGGCCTCAAGCATGAGAAAAAAAATCTGCGCGCCTATATACTGGCCCTTGACGCATCGTTACAGAAAAACAAATAAGGAATTAGGAAAGGAGACTGGCATGACAAAGAAATACCTTATAATCTGCCTTATAGCCGCCCCCTTGGCACTGACCTCATGCATGCCCCAAAAGGGCCAGACTGGCGCCATGGGAGGCGCTGCCGGCGGCGCGCTCCTGGGACAGGCCATTGGCCATAACACCCAAAGCACCCTGATAGGGGCGGCGGTAGGCACCATGCTCGGCTACATGATTGGCAACGAGATGGATAAGTTCGATCACGACCAGCTCAACCAGGCGTACGAGTCAACCCCTTCCCGACAGACATCCACCTGGCAAAATCCAGATAACGGCAATCGCTATTCCGTCACCCCGCAACCGGCCTATCAGGATCGAAGCGGCAGAGACTGTCGCGAGGCAGAGATCCTGGCCACCATTGGCGGCAAGGCGGAGAAAACCACCACCATCGCTTGTCGTGACAGTGAAGGCCGTTGGGTTGTTCAGAAATAGCCCCTGCTCTAGCCAAAGCTCAAACCAATGGATCCACTTTTTGTCAGGACGGCGATACGTTCCTTTCTCGCCGAAGACTTAGGCGCTGGTGACCTCACCAGCGCCGCTATTTTTCCTCAGGACCAACAAGCAAAAGCTGAATTTATCGCCCTGGAGGCCATGGTTGCCGCCGGCCTAACAACTGTTGCCGCCCAAGTCTTTCTGCTGATCAATCCCGCCATCCACTGCCAGGCGGAAGTCGATGGCGCACGTGTCTTGCCAGGACAAAGCGTCCTTACCGCAGAAGGACCTATCCTCGATCTCCTCAAAGGGGAACGAGTCGCACTCAACCTTGCCCAACGCCTCTGCGGCATAGCAACATTTACCGCTCAGTTCGTAGAGTTGGTCAAACCTCTGCCCGTCAAAATTGTCGACACAAGGAAGACGACCCCAGGACTCAGGGCCTTTGAAAAGTATGCCGTTCGCATCGGGGGGGGGCACAACCACCGTTTCAGCCTGAGCGACGGGGTTATGATCAAGGATAATCACCTGGCAGGGGCCGGTTCAATTACTAAGGCGGTAGCATTAGTGCGTAGCGCCATTCCCCACACCATCAAGATCGAGGTGGAAGCTGACACCCTGAACCAGGTACAAGAATGCCTGGAATGCGGGGTGGAAATCATCCTGCTCGACAACATGGATTGCGACAGCATGCGGCAAGCGGTTGCTATGACCAAAGGTAGAGCCATCCTTGAGGCATCAGGCGGTGTCAACCTCACCAACGTCCGGCAGGTTGCCGAAACAGGCGTCAACCTCATCTCCATCGGAGCGCTTACCCACTCGGCCCCGTCCTGTGACATCAGCATGCGGATCGGATAGATAAGGGCTCAACAATATTCCTCAGCCCTTGTCCCAATCAAATTCGGTAATCGCCTGCACCATCGTGGCGATGGAATAGTTCCCCTCCGGTTGTACGTCCACCGTTAATCCCCTCTTGGCAATAGCCCTGCTGGTCACCGGCCCGATGGAGGCGATCTTGACTCCGCCCAGGAGTTCCCTCAACTCTCCGTCATCCTTGGGGTTGAGCATGTGAACAAAATTAATGAAGGTCGATGAACTGGTGAAGGTCACCATATCCACTGCATTATCGGCAAGCTCCTGCCGCAGCAATTCTTCTCGCCCCTGGGGCCTTATGTTCTGATACACAGGCGCAACCGTCATTTCAGCGCCTGCCTGTTGGAGAATCTCGGGCAACGCCTCATTGGCCTTCAGGGCTCGCGGCAACAAAAAGCGCCTTCCGGTAACCACACCTTGCTCGATCAAGGTGGCAGCAAGCCCTTCTCCGGTGAACTCAGTGCCCGGCAACAGATCAGCCACAAGGCCATACTTCTGCAACTCGGCCGCTGTTGCCGTCCCGACCACGGCTATTTTAATCCCAGCCAAGACCCGGGCATCTAGCTGCCGCTCAAAAAGCCGCCGGAAAAAGAATTGAATCGCGTTGATACTAGTAAACAGCAACCAATCAAAGTTGGCCAAATCATCAATGGCAGAGTCAAGGGCCTGCCAGCTATCGGGCGGCTCCAAGGCAATGGTGGCAAACTCAACGCAATCCACCCCCAGTTCCTCAAGGCGGGAGACCAAGTCGCTCGCTTGCTCGCGAGTCCTGGTGACCATGATCTTTTTGCCGAGGAGCGGACGTTTCTCAAACCAATTGATCGTATCCCTAAGTCCGACGACCTCGCCCACCACGATCACGGCAGGCGGCTTGATCCCAGCCTTCTTGACTTCATCAACAATGGTGGCCAAGGTGCCAACCACGGTACGATGCGCAGGGGTCGACGCCCAGCGAATGACTGCCGCCGGCGTCTCTGGAGAACGACCGTAGCGGATCAGGCGCTCGGTGATATTGGGCAGATTTTTGATCCCCATATAAAAGACCAACGTGCCCACACCCGTGGCTAGTTTGTCCCAAGCGATGGTGCTGTCTTGCTTGGTTGGGTCTTCATGACCGGTCACAAATGCCACGGTAGCCGTATATTGACGGTGGGTGATGGGGATTCCGGCATAGGTAGCCGCAGCGCTGGCCGCCGTCACGCCGGGGACGATCTCAAACTCGATGCCGAACTTGGCAATCTCTTCAATTTCTTCCCCGCCACGGCCAAAAATAAAGGGATCGCCGCCCTTGAGCCGCACCACCATCTTACCGGACAAGGCCTTATCGACCAAGATCTGATTGATCTCATCTTGGGTCTGGGCATGGACGCCATGCCCCTTCTTGCCCACATAGATCAACTCGGCAGAGGCTGGGACATGATTTAAGAACCGCTTGTTGGCAAGGTAGTCGTACACCACAACCTCTGCCCGTTGCAATAACTCCTGCCCGCGAATAGTGATCAAGCCCGGATCACCAGGACCTGCTCCCACCAGATAGACCTTCCCAATCATTTTCTGTTCCACAGCTCTACCTTTCGTATCGATTTTTATTAACTGTCCAGTGCAACTCTGGTTCTGTTTTTGGCGCCCCGAAGAAAACCGTCAGCACTTTTGGCAGCCGGACAGCTAGCGATTAGATTAAGTTGTATTCAACTCACAGGGCAGGACAATCAACTCACGGAACGCGCCATGCCCGCCGACCGCTTCCAGCCAAGACAAATCAGGCCGAACCCAGAAGGAATTCGGCCTGTTGACAACACCTCTCATCATGCCTCCACTCTCTGGGAGGCTACTGGGCTGGGACTATGAAAGTTCCTGCCCGTACACCTCTTCCAAAATGGCCCTTCCACCGGCAGCCAGCAATTCCTCCGCCAAGCTGCGGCCCAAAAGCTCCGGCTGATCGGCAGGACCGCTCTTCGTCTTTCTGATAACCTCTTTTCCGTCAACCGAGGCCACCAGTCCGGTCAGGGTAAGCTGGTCGTTGTCGACAGTGCAAAATCCAGCAATCGGCACCTGGCAGCCACCCTCGAGACGCAGTAAAAAGGCTCGCTCCGCCTGCACCGTCACCTTGGTCTGCCAGTGGTCCAAAAAATTAAGCCCAGCAAGTAACTCTTGGGCATCCTTACGCATTTCAATACCAACCGCGCCTTGGCCTACCGCCGGCAGCATCTCCAGGGCACTGAAATACGAGGTAGCCCGGTCGAGTTGCAATCGATTCAAGCCTGCCGCAGCCAGAATGATGGCGTCGTACTGCCCCTCGTCTAGCTTGCGCAGCCTGGTGTCAAGGTTGCCGCGCAAATCATCAATAACCAGATCTGGTCTAATTTTAGCCAGCTGCGCCCGACGCCTCAAGCTGCTGGTGCCGATCTTCGCTCCTTGGGGCAGCTCGGCCAACGACTTATACTTGTTGGAGATAAAGGCATCCCGAGGGTCTTCGCGGCGGGTAATCAGGGCCAGATGCAACTCATCGGGCAACTCCGCCGGCACATCCTTCATGGAATGAACCGCCATGTCGACCTCGCGGCTCAACATCGCCTCCTCCAGCTCCTTGACAAAGAGTCCCTTGCCACCGACTTTAGCAAGGGGCACGTCGAGGATCTTGTCTCCCTTGGTCATAATTTTGACCAACTCCACTGTGACATCCGGATATTTCGCCTCAATCTGGGCTTTAATGCCGTTACTCTGGGCCAGGGCCAGCAAACTTTTTCTGGTGCCGATCTTAATGTGCTTCTGCATGCTCAAATCCTTTCTTGTTAGGCCGACAAACCAGCCGGGAACGAGTTGGTGATTCGTATTCAGTTCTGTGAAGTTTACCAGTTTCGGATGCAGTTCTCAATGGATTAGTCCCTATGTGTGAGAATTCATTCGCTTCAACAAACAACTAATGGCAAGAGCTGCAGGAGCCGCCGGCACATCCCGAGCACTTGCCACCGCCGGAGCCCGCGCGAGCAGCAGTGCCGCCACCCACCGAAAAACCAGACATCAGCTTACTGAGCGCCTCACTAGCGCATCGTGGACAACGTGGCATCTCTCCCGACATCACAAGCAACTCGAATTCGTGCCCGCACTGCCGGCATTTGAAATCGTATAACGGCATAACGCCTCTCCACTCATCACGGATCTTGGGGCGAGCGCAGCAACATGGCAGAGACCAACAATTCCGAAACCAACCGCCCGTTCAGCCCGCAGCAAGCTCATCGAGCAACGATGCAGCTAGCAGGGGAATCATCAATTCATGGTGGCCGGTTATGGAATACCCTTTGCCGCCACCTGCCGTAGGACGATTGACCACATTGGTTAATGTCCGGTACTGGCGGATAAAATCAAAATTGGCGGTGGTAAACTGCTTCACCTCATGCCCAAGGTTACGCACCACAGTCAGGGCCTTGAGAAAAACTTCCGGCATCAGCACCGCCGATCCCAAGTTGATATAGGCTCCCCCCTCCAGGTTGGCAACCTGCCGGCAGAAGACCCTGAAATCCAAGTGACTGCCGGCACCGATGGCCGCCCCGCTGGCCGTCGGGTGGATATGGACGATATCAGTCCCCATCGCCACATGGACTGTCAATGGCACCTCAAGGCGCCGGGCTGACGCCACCAGACTTACCCCTAGATGTGGAAAATTTGACGACAGCAGGGCATCTCCCAAGGCCTCGCCAATCCCCTTCCCCGCCTCAGCCCCTCTTATAACAGCCTCGTTGATAAACTCGCCGGTCTCCTTAGCCGCCCCGAAGGCGCCGCTGCCAAGGACCTGATCCACGTCTTCTGAGGTCCTGCCAACCATGGCAATCTCGGTATCATGAACAATCCCAGCCCCATTCAGGGCAATCCCGTTTATGATACCCCGCTCCATCAAATCGATGAGCACAGGATTCATCCCCACCTTGATCACGTGGGCGCCCATGCCGATGATTATGGGTCTGCCGTGGCGGTGACAGTCGGCGAGTCGCGCCACCAGTTGGGGGAAGTCTCTGCCCATCAGCTGATTGGGCAGTGCAGCAACCAATTGCCTGACCGTCATTCCGGCTGTGATTGGTCTGACGAAATCGTTGACCGTGACCTTGCTGCTCCGGTCGTGCAGGGAGTAGGTGGCAAGGCCTGAGAAGTCGAGGGGCGGGCAGAGGGTCATCGTCCTGCCCCAAACATGGTTTCGTCCACCAACTGACAAAGGAGGTGTTCAACCCAGAGGTGAGATTCCTGGATATGAGGGGTGAAGGTGGTCGGCACATTGAGTCCGATATCGGCCATCGGCAACAGCTTGCCGCCGCTGCCGCCGGTCAACACCGCAGTGGTTAAGCCCATGGCCCTGGCCTGTTCAATCGCCTTGATCACATTGGGCGAGTTGCCGCTGGTCGAAATCCCCAGAGCCACGTCGCCTGGCTGGCCGAGAGCTTGAATTTGCTTAATGAAGATATCGGCAAACGAAAAGTCATTGCCGATGCTGGTCAAAATCGAGGAGTCGGTGGTAAGGGCAATGGCGGGTAGCGGACGGCGATCGATCAAGAACCGATTGACGAACTCGGCCGCCATGTGCTGGGCATCGGCGGCGCTGCCACCGTTCCCAAAAATGAGCAGTTTGTTGCCATTGCGAAAGGCCGCGACCAACACATCTACCAGACGGCATATCTCATGACTATAGTCAGCGGCAAAATCCTGCTTGGCCTTGATCGAGCCCAATAGCCCGGCGTTGATTTGCTCTTGCATTATGACCTATTCCTTGCTATTTGAGGCTGCTGATCAGGGTCAAAACACCGTAAGCCTTGGCCCTCAACAAATGGAGCAACATTTATTATAGCCCGTAATCTTTGTCAATAGCGTCATTTACAGGGCTGCGCATATTTTTTTTGCACTCGCTCTTTTTTTTTTGCTAGAGTGAACCTTAAGCAATGGAGTGCATATTCTCTCCTACGCCATGTGCTTCCTGACTTCACCAGGGTCATGACCGTCGGATTGTTTTAGGCAAGATCGAATCAGGGCCAGGAGATGAACATACCTAAATTAGGCCTCTCTCCCCTGCCTCAACCCGCATATGTTGGAGACACAAATGCAAGAAACTGACTACTTACGAAATAACGAAAAAGTGCTGCGCATCCTGCGCGATGTCGATCAGTTCACCACTTTTTCCAATGAAGACATCCTCTCCTTCCTTGACGCCGGCAAACTCCTGGAGTTTGAAAAGAACGAGGAGATCCGCATCGAAGGCAAGAACGGATTCCATGTCTATTTTCTGCTGGCAGGAGAAGTCAAGATCGTCAAAAACGACCAGGATGTGAAAATACTGCGACGGACAGGCGAACTCTTTGGTGACATGGGCTTTATGGAAGACGGCGCCGGAACCACCACGGTGACGGCACTCCAGAAGACACTGGTGCTGCGGCTGGACAGCGCTATTGTCAGCAAGAATCCGGACGCCAAAGAACTGGCGTTGGGGTATACTATTTACCGGCTATTCTGCGAAGTCCTGGCTGAAAGGCTGAGGGCTACCACTGAAGAAAACGCCAAGCTGCAAGAGCAGCTCAAGCACCAGGCAGCCCCAAAAGCGTAACTCCTGCCGAAAACACCTACCTGCCCCACGAGCCATATCGTCGAGAGGTGACATGGGCGTCGCCTCTCCCAATTCCCAGAATCCATACGGCATGCGTTTCTCCGTGGCGCCGCCATACTCACCCCAGAACAGAGAGCACACCAAGAGACCACGGCAATGCCAGTCACCCAATTTTGCATCGTTCTGGTCGAACCCCAAGGTCCGCTCAATATCGGCTCGATCTGTCGGGCCATGGCCAACTTTGGCTTTCATGACTTAAGACTCGTCAATCCGCAGGCTGACCATCTCTGCGATGACGCCAGGCGCATGGCGGTAAAGGCTACCCCGCTCCTGGAAAAGGCGCGTATCTTCCCTTCGTTGAACGAGGCTCTGGCCGACTGTCATTTTTCCATGGCCACCACCCGTCGTTTCGGCAAATACCGAGAGAATTTTCTGCACCCAGACCAGGCCGCCCAATTCTTGTTGCCTCTCAGCGACGAAGGAAGGATCGGGCTGGTTTTTGGCCGGGAAGACCACGGCCTCTTCACGGCCGAACTCGACCTCTGCCAGCGGTTGATCACCATCCCGACCAACCACGAGCTCCCCTCGATGAACCTGGCACAAGCTGCAGCCCTATGTCTTTACGAAATCCACAAAGCCGCCCAACCTACCCCTGCCACCCAAAAACCAGGCAAGAAACTCGCCCCTTCGGAACAGCTCGAGGCCATGCTCCAACACATGCGGCGTACGATGATGGCTATCAACTACCTCGACCCCCAAAACCCCGACCATATACTCCGCACATATCGGCACATTCTGGGCCGGGCCCAGCTCAATGAACGGGAAGTCAGGATTCTCCAGGGCCTTTGGAGCAAGATCGATTGGGTCAATGACCAGTTGACGAAGCGGCAAACCCATCGGCCCATCCAAGCCTCAAACGTCGAGCCGCCCCTTCTTGACCCTTGATATTATCGCGCAACGTAGGTACGCTATATTCGTTAGAAAAAAGCTCCCCGCACCGCGAAACTTTCTCCATTCACCGCATCAATGAAAATACATGCTAAATTAATTTCCAGCTTCGGCACAGTCCTGGTCATGACCCTGGCGGTCTTCGGCATGATCAGCTACTACACCTTTGCCGAGGATATCCACCAGACGTCAGACCGGCTTGTTATTCTTCAGAGCAACAATATCATCTACCAGCTCACAAAACTGCTGGACAAAAAAGTGAGCCTGGTCGAACGTCAAATCTCCGACTACCTCCAAGGCAAGGCCTGCAGCCTGGATTCCTCGGAAGAACAAAACCGGATCTTCCAAGACTTGGCGCACCAAAACCCGCCATTTCGCTCAATTGCGATCCAGTACGTTGGGCATAAAGGCCTGCCGTCTGAATTTCAAACTTGGATGGATGAGATTGGCAATTCAACCTCTGAGCCAATCCTCCGGCGGCAATCTGAGGATCTCTTTCTCCTGTGGCCCACCCAAACGCCGACAGGCCCTGCCGTGATACTCTTCACCCTCGACCAGAACCAAATTAGCACCACCTTGCGCTCATATCTGAACATCGAAGGGTCAAGCATTACCCTGAGCAACGGCAACACCCCCCTGATCACCCCAGTACAGCAAAACCCTCTCAAACCCCTCCCCACCGAAACCATCAACCGTCTTTTGACAGTGATTCCGGGCGATGATGTCGACAAAAGCGGCACCGCCTACACCTATCGTTCCCCAGACACCTTATTCGGCGCCGATGTCGGCTTGGCGGTTCCCATGGAGTTCTACCAAAAAAATCTGATCTCGTTAAAAAACAGAACCATTGCCGCCATGTTGATTGTCGGCTGGATCTCGATCTGGATCCTGTTGATCATTGCCTTCAAAATATCGAGCCCAGTCCGGCAATTGTCAAAAATCACCAAGGATATTATCGCCTTCAACTACACGACAGATCTAGAAATCCCACCATCCGACGACGAAATCGGCGAGTTGGCGCAGAACTTCGAAACCATGCGGGATAAAATTAAAAACCTGGTCACCAAGGACCCCTTGACCCATGTCTATAACCGCCGCTTCATGATGCACATCTTCGAGCTGGCAGTGCTGAAGGCCATCCGCTACCAGACCAAGCTGTGCTGCATCATGATGGACATTGATCATTTTAAAAAGATCAATGATACATACGGTCATCAAGGAGGAGATGCTGTCCTGGTAGCCGTTGGGAAGACCTTGGCGCACGTGTCCCGCGACTATGACACCCCGGCCAGGTATGGCGGCGAAGAATTCATGCTGATCCTGCCAGACACCGTATTGTCCGATGCCATAGAAGTCGCAGAACGGATCAGAACCAGCATCAAGAGCATGATAATTCCCTTCGAAAACATTGAGATTCGCTGCACCATGAGTCTTGGCGTCGCCGAGTTGGACCTCTACGAAGTCAACACCACCGACCAACTGATCCGGTGCGCTGACACAGCGCTGTATCAGGCGAAAAAAACCGGAAGGGATCGGGTGGTCGCCTCACCGCCAACCACCCACGAACCACCCCCCCCTCAAGAGTCCTAGCCTGCTACTTGTCGCACTCACAGGTGCTCAGCCCAATGAGCTTATAGAGCGGACAAAAACGTAACAGGCCCGTCAAGAGCGGCAGAAAGGCCACCACTTTGACAATGGTCTTGGACGTCCCCGCCGAGACTATGGCGTTGTCAAAAAAGCCAATGTATCCCAAGGCGATGGCAACAACCAAACGAACGGCCATATCAGCAGTTCCGACATTCTTCTCCATAATTGTCCTCCTCTTTAACTATAATGATTAAGGCACAAGCCGAGTTAAATCCTGTGCCGATTACACAATCTGCTAGCCCCTCCCAAACGTCACTATAGCGACTTTGCCCAGCCGATTCCAGTCTTAGTCTTATTCTTTCGGAACTTGATGGATGAGCGCCGCCGCTGCCATCGATGGAAATCTGGCCTCGACCCAGACCAGCCAGTATCGTTCTGGGGATTTTTGGATCGTCTCCCGCAACCTATCGGAAAGCCAGTGGGAATCCTCCTCAAGGTTATAAAATACTGAATCGATCCCGATAAAGCCATCCACAAAATGGGCGATGATGTGCAGCAGTTTGCTGGGATACCCCATGGCCAGGCTTGGCACCTCGGCAATCATCCGGCACCCTTCAGCCTGTAGGTCGTCAACAAGACCCCGCAAAATTGACATGTTGGCCTTGATTCCTTCCTCGAGGGCAGGCCAGAATCTATCCGTATCTGCTGAGCAGGAAAGTCCCTCCACCACGCTGACGGTGTCGTAACGAAGAAGCATGCTGCTGGCCAAAAAAGCGTGCGCACGACTCTGGGCCACGGCAAAGCAATCCGCTTCGCACATAAGCCAGTGGGTCCTATTCATCGTCCCTCCATGAATATTTTTCCCATCAAAATAACGGCCTTTACTTCTTCTCATTCCAGCCTGTACAATACCGTACATCGCAAGACATTACCATCGCAAACGATGGTGGTTAACCTCTCAAAAGGACGCCGCAATGAATATCCTCCTCCTTGAAGACAACCCTGTCAATCGCACCCTGATCACCAAGCAACTGACCAAGCTCGGCCACCAGGTCGATGCCGTAAGCAACGGCAAACAAGGATTCCTGCGGGCCACGGCCCACCATTACGACATCTTCCTCTGCGATATCATGATGCCCCAATGGGATGGTTTTAAATTCATCGAAGCAATGACCGTGGTTAGTCCTACCATGCCCATTGTCGTCATGTCCAGCTCCATCGAGGAAGGAAATCTCACCGGCAAACTGAGCCCGTATAAAAACATCAAAGCCATCTTGCCGAAGCCTCTCGACATAGCTGCACTGAGCGCCATTCTCAAGGATACCAGTTCCCAGTCCTACGAGAATTTAGGGAAAATGGCGCGAATCGTCTGCACCATCGGCCCTTCATCAGACTCACAAGACACCATCAACAAGATGATCATGGCCGGCATGGATGTGGCACGGCTCAACTTCTCCCATGGTTCCTACGACAGCCATAAAAAAGTCCTGGACATGATTCGCCATGCCGAAAGCGAATGGATGCGACCGGTTGCCATATTGCTTGACCTCTGCGGACCCAAAATCAGGACCGGGATGATGCAGGATGGCAAGGCCATGCTGGTCGCTGGCGAGGAGGTCATAATTCAGGCGGAGGACATCGAGGGGACCAGTGAACGCTTTTCTACCATCGCCCCAGAAATCCTGGCCGACCTCCGGGAGGGAGACCCTATCCTGCTCGACGATGGCCTTCTGGAACTGAAAGTTGAAAGGGCAGGGAATCGTGAAGTTCAGTGCCGGGTGATAGTTGGCGGCCAACTAAAGTCCCACAAGGGGATCAATCTGCCCGGCACCCCGCTGTCACTGCCCTGCCTGACCGAAAAGGACAAGGCCGATCTGGCCTGGGGCCTGGACCACAGCATCGATTTTGTGGCCTTATCCTTTGTGCGTAGCGCCGATGACATCTTAGAGCTGAAAGAGCTGATTCAAAAATCCGGCAAACGAAAGCTCCACGTGGTCGCTAAGATTGAAAAACCCGAGGCGCTCAAAAATATCGACGCGATTATCGATGCCGCCGACGTCATCATGATTGCCCGTGGCGACCTAGGCGTTGAACTACCCGCCTCCCGAGTACCATGGATCCAAAAACAGATCATCAAAAAGTGCTGGGAGAAAAACAAACCAGTCATCACCGCCACCCAGATGCTTGAATCCATGACCCAAAATGCCCGCCCCACCCGCGCCGAGGTGACCGATGTCAGCCAGGCCATCCAGGAAGGGACCGATGCCGTCATGCTCTCTGGCGAAACGGCCTCCGGCGTCAACCCGGTCAATGCGGTTCGCACCATGGCCTCGATCATCTGCGAGGCGGAGCGCCACAGCGAATGGAGCCCAGACCACAGCACCCTGCTGAGCAAGCAGACAGAGATCAACCCCGCGCTCTCGGCGGCGGCGAGCCTCGGCATCGCCTCGGTAACCCTGGTCATCGACTTTGCCAACACCCTCTATCAGCATATGTCCAAATGGAATCGGCGCACCCCCACCCTGCTGGCCACCAACTCCATTCATTCAGCCCGCCATGCCTGTCTCTATAAAAACATCATCCCCATCATCACCAAAGAACAACTCAGTCGGGATCAGCTTGTGTTCTGGGCTATGAACGAGGCCAAAGAGCGGGGCTATGTCGTGCCTGGCGATGTGCTGGCCGTGGTAGAAAGCGGCCGCCTGACCCAGGGCGGGATCGACCAACTCGGCGCATTCCAGTTGATCAGGGTAGAGTAATTCCAATCCCAAAGAATTCATATTTCTTTGTCCCGAAGAGGGGAGCCGACTTGGCTAGGCTGCCCCTCCTCCAGAGTCATCTGTCTCCCCACTCCTTTCGACGACGATGGTGACAGCACCTGTCTGTCCTAGCAAAAAAAAATCAACCACTGAAGTCAATCCGACCTAAAGCCATTGACTTTTCCCACCGGGCAGACTAGCATTTTACCATAAATAGAATATCAATACGTCTTCTGTAACTATTCATGGATGTTTCCAGCCATGGTCCATCCGTGTAACTTCAACACTCATCGAGTGTCGAACACTCCTGACCCATAAGGCACCACATGTCAGAGGTGAATATTGTGCAGAATCGAGAGAGCCTCCGCAAGCCAGACCAGGAAACTCCCCTGTGCCTCTCTGGCAACCCGAGCATCGAAGCCCTGATCAGCAAGTATCTTGAGCTTGAGAACCGAATCAGATCTCTGAAGGATGAGCAAGAGTCCTCTAGTTCTCAAGACCCGGAACGCCAACGAATTATTACTTTTTGCGAGGATAAGATTCGCGAGGCAAAAGCTGCCATCTTTCCTGAGTGCCGTGCGCACCGACGACGAGTGTTTCTGGCCTGGCGGCTTCTGCATCGGGCGAGCGAAGAGCTGATCCTGCTTATGGAGCCGGAAGAGTTGATCCCCTTCGGCACCCGGTTGAAACTGGAGTTGAAGATGGCGCCAATGCCTGAAACGCATCAGGTCGAATGGATTGGCAAGCTCAGCTTCACCATGCAGAAATTGGAACAAAGCGCGGGGCAGTCCGACGGACAAGGCGAGTCGGTCAGCGGCAGTGCCGGCACCCCTCCCCAAACTCTCGGGGATTGCAATTTTACAAAAATCGCCGCCCGGCAGTTTAAGAATATCGCCAAGGCGGTGAACGACAGCGTTGATGATCGTTTCTGGGATCTCTGGGTACAAAAACTTATCGCACTGCTGTATGCCGGGCTCCTCATCCTTGGCGGCATTCTGTTCTTTGGTAAATATTATCAGGGGATATGCCAGGGCGACAAAGAGTTTTGCGTGGCGAGCATCCTCCTGCTCGGAGGATCTGGCGGACTGGTGAGCGGTCTCCTTTCCGGAGAAAAAGAGACCATCCCCAAGAGCCATTTCTGGTTCCCCCTCTCCTACTATGCCGTTGTCCGCCCACTGATCGGCTCGGTTGCGGCATTGGTTCTTTTCTGGGCGCTGCAGAGCGAGTTTCTCATCAAAATATCACCTCACCCATCAGGCAGGGAGATAAGTCAACTGAGCGGCCAGCCTCCGACACCACCTCTGACTGCTGACGCCCCGCAGGACTCCCTGTCTGTTTCCACCATAACCCTGCGCACCGTTGCCGGCAAGGAACAGTACCTACTCATGATCATGCTGCTATTCGCCGGTTTTTCAGGCGACAAACTGCTCAAGGTCGTAGCCGACCGGGTGACCATGCGGCTCATTGCCGAGGCAGAAAAAACCAAGAAGGCATCATGAATCGGCGATGGGCCCCAGAGACAAGTCAGGTGAGCGCGCTATAGATCACGGGATCGAGCCAGGCCAATCCCTGTCGCCATTAGACCGAGACGCCATCCTCTTGCCCCAAAAACCTCCACGCTTGCCTAAATTACGACACAGCATCCCCCCTGCGGGATATTCCGCCGCGCCCGCATCATCCCCATCCCTGCACAAATCAATTGTCAATTGTGAATTATTCAGTATGATGGCGAGCAACTGTCAATTACCCGCACAGGAGCCATTCGTTCCCTCTGCCCATGACTAAAGACGAACGCCGATCTCTGCCAATACCCGCAATGACATCCGACACCAAACAAAACCCCGAACGTCCCGAACTGGCCAAGGCTTACGAATTTCACGACATCGAAGAACGCTGGTACCAGGCCTGGCTCACTGACAAAACCTTTCAGGCCCGGATGGACGAGGGCAAACGCTCCTTTTCCATCGTCATCCCTCCGCCCAACGTCACTGGCGTGCTCCATATCGGTCATGCCTTGAACAACACCCTGCAGGACATCCTGGTCCGCTACCGGCGGATGCAGGGCTACAATGTCCTCTGGGTACCCGGCACCGACCATGCCGGCATCGCTACCCAAAACGTGGTGGAACGGCAACTGAAAGCGGAAGGTAAGGACAGGCACCAAATCGGCCGCGACAAGTTTATCGAGCGGGTGTGGACCTGGCGTGAGGAATCGGGCGGCCAGATCATCAACCAGCTCAAACGCCTGGGCTGTTCCTGCGATTGGGACAGGGAGCGCTTCACCATGGATGAAGGACTTTCCCGCGCCGTGGTAAAAGTCTTCACCACCCTCTACGACCAGGGGTTGATCTACAAGGGCGACTACATCATTAACTGGTGCCCGCGCTGCCACACCGCCCTCTCCGACCTCGAGGTGGAGCATGAGCCCACCGCCGGCAAACTCTACCGTATCCGCTATCCCTACGCCGACGGCTCAGGCTATCTGGTGGTCGCCACCACCCGTCCGGAGACCATGCTGGGCGACACCGCCGTGGCCGTACACCCCGATGACGAGCGCTACAACACCAGGAAGGATCAGACGGTGGTGCTGCCTCTAGCCAATCGGCAGATTCCCATTGTCTTCGACACCCATGTTGAAAAGGAATTCGGCACTGGGGCTTTGAAGGTCACACCAGCCCATGACTTGAACGACTTTGAGATCGGTCGCCGCCACAATCTGCCCCTGGTCTCAGTAATGGATCAAAACGGGGTGATGAACGAGCAGGCAGGCGCTTACCAGGGCCTCGACCGCTTCGTCTGCCGGAAAAAGGTGGTCGCCGACCTCGAGGCCTTGGGACTTTTAGACGGCATCGAAGAGTACGAACACGGTGTGGGCGGCTGCTATCGCTGTCATACCGTGGTGGAACCGCAGCTCTCCAAGCAGTGGTTTGTCACCATCAAACCGCTGGCAGAACGGGCCATCGCGGCGGTCAAAGACGGACACATCCGCCTCCATCCCAAGAGCTGGGAAAATACCTACTTCGACTGGATGCTCAATATCCGCGACTGGTGCATCTCCCGCCAGATCTGGTGGGGGCACCAGATCCCGGCCTGGACCTGCGACGCCTGCAATGAACTGATCGTTCGCGACCTGGCGCCTGAATGCTGCCCCAAGTGCCAGTCCACATCACTCTCCAGAGAGAGCGATGTCTTGGATACCTGGTTCAGTTCCGCCCTATGGCCGTTCTCCACCCTGGGCTGGCCGGACCAGACCCCAGAGCTTGCCACCTTCTATCCGACTTCGGTGCTGATCACCAGCTTCGACATCCTCTTCTTCTGGGTGGCCAGGATGATCATGATGGGCACCCACTTCATGCAAGAGGTCCCCTTCCGCGACGTCTACCTCCATGCCTTGGTCCGCGACGCCCATGGCCAGAAGATGAGCAAGTCCAAGGGCAATGTCATGGACCCGCTGGTGGTGATGGACAAATACGGCACCGATGCCTTCCGCTTCACCCTCACCGCCTTTGCCGCCCAAGGCCGTGACATACGGATCTCCGAGGAACGCATCGAGGGGTACCGTCACTTCATCAACAAAATCTGGAACGCCAGCCGTTTCGCCTTGATGAATCTGGAGCAGGACACCACCCCTCTGGCCCTGGCCGACGTCTCCGGGCTTTCCCTCGCCAACCGCTGGATCTTGAGCCGGATTGCCAACACCACCCGGGACATCCAGGCAGCACTGGACGACTTCCAGTTCAACGAGGCAGCGTCCGTGCTCTACCAGTTCATCTGGCGCGAACTCTGCGACTGGTATCTGGAGTGGATCAAACCCGCCCTCTACGGTGACTCGGCAGAACTCAAGAACGAGACCCGAGGCGTACTGCTGACGGCACTCGAAGTCACATTGAAGCTGCTCCACCCCATCGCCCCCTTTATCACCGAGGAAATCTGGCACGCCCTGCCTGGGGCGCGGACCAGCATCATGCTGGAAGCCTTTCCCGCCCCAGACCCAGCGTGGGAGAGCGCGGAGACGGAGGCTGCAGCTGCTCTGTTGATGGGCGTCATCGGTGGCATCCGCAATATCAGAAGCGAGATGCAGATTCATCCATCGGCCAGTGTCACCGCCCTGGTGGTCTGCGCCGACCCCGGCAAGCGAGAGACCTTGAGCCGCCACGCGGCAAGTGTCACCACGATGACCAAGGCCACCGGCTTTGAGATTGCGGAAGCAGGTGAGTGCCCGAAAGGGGCCGCCTCCTATATCTTTGAAGATATCGCCATCTTCGTTCCGATGCAGGGCCTGATCGACATCGACCGGGAGTTGGAAAAACTGGCCCGCGAGCGGGAGAAGATCATGGTCCAGCTCGACCGGATCGACGGCAAACTCTCCAATGAGAAATTCATGGCTAACGCCCCGGCCGACATCGTAGCCAAGGAGCGAGAAAAGGCGGATGCCTTTAGGGCAACGGTGACCAAGATCGATGAGAATACCACCCGGCTACGTGAGTTGCAGGGCGTACATTGACTGCTCTGGCCGAATAAAAAATCTTTTCACCACGATGTTAACAGTGTAGAAAAGAGTAATCAGTCAGAACTCAGAAGACAGGACTCAGAATTCAGGAGAGATACCATGCGCCAATTCATGAAAATTCTCGTGCCTTTCGCCATGTTGCTGACCTTGACCGGGCTCTATTCCTTCGCCGGCTCAAAGCAGACTAATCCCTCCATCACTCCAACCACCAATCCACCTTCCCCTGATCTAACCGGCGGCTACACCACCCAGCAGATCACCACCAGCGATATGTACAACAAGCTGCCGAGAATCAACAACTCAGGATCGCTGGTCTGGCAAGCCAAGGTTGACGGGCATTTTCAGATCTTCTACAAGCCGTTCTCGGAAGAGACACCCGTCCAGGTCACCAACGACGCCTTCGACAACACCGACCCGCGCATCAACGATCAGGAGCAGATTGTCTGGATGGGGGGCGACAAGGTCCACTCGGAGATCTATCTGTACAGCAAGGGGGAAGTGACTCAAATCACCGCAACCACCTTGTCGAATCGTCATCCCAAGCTGAATAACATAGGCGAAGTCGTCTGGATCGCAGGGACCGCAGACGCTGACGGAAAGGTCGATAATTACGAAACCTTTCACTACGCCGATGGGGTGGTCACCCAGGTTACCGACAACAATCAGTTCAATGTCCAGGTGCGGATCAATGACGCCGGGACTATGATGTGGCGCGGCAAAGGCACGACTGATTTCGATATCTTCACCAGATCGGCTGGCGTCACCACCCAGATTACCGCCGACGGGACACTGGACGTGAATCCCCAAATCAGTCCTAATGGTAATATGGTGTGGGAACGAAATGACGGCGCTGACGACGAGATCGTGCTCATGCTGGATCAGGCCTCGGGGCCTGTCCAGATCACCAACAACAGCGCCAACGACTGTGAACCCCAGGTCAATGACAATGGGGTAGTGGTCTGGCAAGGATTCGACGGCACCCACTGGCAGATCTATATGTATGCCGACGGCGAGACAACGCAACTCACCGAAGGCATGACGGACAATACCGAGCCACGGCTCAATGCTGCCGGCGATATCGCCTGGATGGTACACGATACAGAGGGGATCGGCATTGCCGTCTACCAGGCCGCGACAAAGACGATCTCAAAAATCAGTGGCACCTACACCGGCCACTACACGCAGATGGTCGATTTAAACGACCAGGGCCAAGTGGTATGGGCAGGGTCGAGCGGCTCGAACTTCGAAGTGGTGCTGGCCACGCCGCAATAACTTCTCAGTTTTTTTCTTCATCACGCCCCCAAGACCCATATGCCCAATAAAAAAAGCGGTTCCCCAAGGGGACCGCTTTTTTTATTGCAGGCCGCCCAGCTTATTGGCGACCCTATAAAAACTTTACCGCTTACGCAAGCGGATGGACTTGGGCGTCACCTCAACCAACTCATCATCATTAATATAGGCGATACAGTCCTCCAAAGACATCAAGACTGGGGGGGTAAGAATAACCGCCTCATCCGAACCGGAGGCCCGCATGTTGGTTAATTTTTTTCCTTTGGCCGGATTGACTACCATATCGGTGTTGCGTGCATTTTCACCTATAATCTGCCCGGCGTAGACGTCGATGCCCGGCCCCAAAAAGAGCTTGCCGCGCTCCTGGAGGTTAAACAAGGCATAGGCCACGGTAGTGCAGGTCGCCATTACCACCAATACCCCGTTCTGGCGGTTGATGATCTCGCCGGCATGGGGTCCGTACTCGGCGAATACGTAATTCATCACCCCCATGCCCTTGGTATCGGTCATGAACTTGGCCCGGAAGCCCAAAAGTCCACGGGTCGGGATCTGATAGAGCATGCGGGTGATGCCGTTCTCGTTGCTCATCTCCAGCATCTTGCCCTTCAACTTGCCCAGCTTTTCGATCACCGCACCCTGGTAGAGATCGTCAACGTCAATGGTCAACTCTTCATAAGGTTCTTGCAGGACGCCATCAACCTCCCTGGTGATAACCTGAGGCCGGGTGACCTGAAACTCATACCCCTCGCGCCGCATCTTCTCGATGAGGATAGAGAGGTGCAATTCGCCGCGGCCCGAGACTTTATAGCCCACGGCGTCGGTTAGAGGCTCGACCCTGAGGGCGACATCGGCCAGAGTCTCCCGGCGCAACCGCTCTTCAATGTGACGAGAGGTGACAAATTTTCCTTCCTTGCCGGCAAAGGGCGAATCGTTGGGAATAAAGTTCATCGACAGGGTCGGCGGGTCAATCTCAATGACCGGCAACGGCATGGGATTATCGACGTCGGTAAAGGTCACGCCGACGGTGACATCGTCGAGTCCGGCCACGGCGACAATTTCACCCACGGTCGCCTCATCGGTGGCCACCTTTTCGTTGCTCAAAAAACGGAATATCTTAGAGACCCGGGTCTGGGTGATGGTGCCGTCCCGACGGGCCACAGCCACATCCTTGTTGGTGCGCAGGGTGCCGTTGACCACCTTGCCGATGCCGAGACGGCCCAGATAGGGTGAGTAGTCAATGGTGTTGACCTGCATCTGCAACGGCGCCTCGGCGTCGCCACTGGGCGGAGGGATGAACTTGACGATCATTTCCGAGATCGGCGACATATCCTGGTTGATATCGCCCAAATCGTGAAGTGCGTAACCAGCCTTGGCCGAGGCGTAGACCACGGGAAAATCAAGGAGATGGTCCGGGGCATTCAGCTTGACGAAGAGGTCGAACACCTTGTTGATCGCCCAGTCGCAGCGGGCCGCGGGCTTATCGATCTTGTTGATCACCACGATGATGGGCATGGCGGCGGCCAACGCCTTTTTGAGCACGAAATAGGTCTGGGGCATGGGGCCTTCCTGGGCATCAACCAGGAGCAGCGCGCCATCTGCCATACGCATGACCCTCTCCACTTGGCCACCGAAATCGGCGTGACCCGGGGTGTCAATAATGTTGATGTGATAATCCTTGAAATTGTACGAGCCGTTCTTGGAGGCGATGGTGATGCCACGCTCCCGCTCTAGATCCATGGAATCCATCATCCGTTCTGACACGGCCTGGTTCTCGCGAAACATGCCGCTCTGCTTGAAGAGTTGATCGACAAGGGTGGTTTTGCCATGATCGACGTGGGCGATGATGGCGACGTTTCTGATGCTGTTCTGATTCATTGCTCTACCTTAGATAGAAATAGTGGTTTCTGCCGATAATGGCCGAATTTGGCGCAGAAAAAAACGGTTAATATAGGCGATCAATCCCGTAAAGGCAAGATTAAAAACAGGGGACCTGCCAATCGGCCCCAAATGGCCATTCACTTGATTTAACAAAAAATGTCTGTTCAAACGAACCTGCCGTCTTGTTTTTTCTTGTCTTCCGGCAGCAGACTTGCTAAATCTACATCGCCATGGCAACTGTCCCCCTCACCGAATGAATGACGGTTTTTTGCCGCCCCACAACGCCTCCGCCATGGGGGACATACCGGCCACGACTTTTTTCTGTCCACCAAATTTATAATGCTGTTTCATGCGAATAGACTAGAAACTTAGGAGAACATATTAATGATTCGTGATTTTGACATGATCAAACAGGTCTATGCCGACATGAAGGCCAGGCAGCAGTCGGCGCGCCAGGTCTTTGGCCGGCCGCTGACCCTGGCCGAGAAGATCCTTGTTTCGCACCTAGCCTCGGAATTGACCGAAATGCCAGTGCGCCACCAGACCTATGTCATGCTCAATCCCGATCGGGTGGCCATGCAAGATGCCACGGCCCAGATGGCCCTGCTCCAGTTCATGCAATCAGGAAGAAAGAAGGTGGCGGTTCCCTCCACAGTTCATTGCGACCACCTCATCGCCGCCCGCAACGGCGGGGCTGATGACTTGGCGGCGGCGGAGGACACCAACCGGGAAGTATACGCCTTTCTGCGCTCGGTGGCCAACAAATACGGCATAGGCTTTTGGGGGCCTGGCAGCGGCATTATCCATCAGATCATCATCGAAAACTACGCCTTTCCCGGCGGCCTGCTGATCGGCACTGACTCTCACACCCCCAATGCCGGAGGCCTAGGCATGCTCTCAGTTGGCGTCGGCGGCGCTGATGCCGTAGACGTTATGGCTGGCATGGATTGGGAATTGTCATGGCCGGGCCTGATTGGGGTGCGGCTCACCGGCAAACTGCATGGCTGGGCATCACCCAAGGACGTTATCCTCAAACTACTGGAGATGCTTACCGTCAAAGGCGGCACCGGCAAGATCATCGAGTATTTCGGCCCTGGCGCTCACTCCCTTTCCTGCACAGGCAAGGCGACGATCACCAATATGGGGGCAGAACTCGGAGCCACAAACTCTGTGTTCCCCTTTGACGAGGCCATGGCCGACTACCTCAGGGCCACCGGTCGCACCGCCCTGGCAGAACTTGCCCTGAGCCACCGGCACGAATTGACCTCTGACCCCGAGGTCGAAGCCAACCCAACCGACTACTACGACAAGATCATTGAAATCGATCTCGATACCTTAGAACCTTATGTAGTCGGCCCTTTCTCACCCGACCTGGCCCGCCCGCTGTCCCAGCTCAAGCCAGAGGCCGAGCAGAAAGGATATCCTGCCGAACTCAAGGTGGGGCTGATCGGCAGTTGCACCAATTCCTCTTACGAAGACATCGGCCGCGCCGCCAACATTGCCCGGCAGGCTCTGGCCAGGGGCCTGAAAGCCAAAAGCCACTTCTTTATCAGCCCAGGCTCTGAGCAGGTCCGGTCCACTGTCGAACGTGACGGACTCCTTAACCCACTGCGGGAGATCGGCGGCGTGGTTCTGGCCAACGCCTGTGGCCCCTGCATAGGCCAATGGAAACGCCAGGACTTCACCGCGCCGGAAAAAAATTCGATCATCACCTCCTTTAACCGCAATTTCAAGGGCCGGGCTGATGGCAACCCAGAGACCTTGGCCTTTATCGGCAGTCCAGAGACAGTCACGGCCATGGTCATCGCCGGACAGCTAACCTTCGACCCTGCCCGGGATACCATTGACGGCATTGCCCTTGAGCCGCCGACGGCGGACGCCTTGCCGGCCAAGGGATTCGATGCTGGGGTCCCCAATTACATCGAACCTGCCGAAGATGGCAGCGGGCTTTCCGTTGAAGTCGCGCCGGACAGTCAGCGTCTTCAACTCCTTGCCCCCTTCCCTGCCTGGAATGGCAATGACTTCAGCGACATGATCGTGTTGCTCAAGGCTGTGGGCAAATGCACCACCGACCACATCTCTCCGGCCGGCCCTTGGCTCAAGTTCCGCGGCCACCTGGACAATATCTCGGACAATATGTTCATTGGCGCCACCAACGCCTTTGCCAAAGCTGCTGGCAAAGGCGTCAATGTCCTCACCGGCGCAACCGAGGCTGGCTTGTCGGAAATTGCCCGTGACTATAAGGCCAAAGGTCAAGCTTGGCTTGCCGTCGGCGATGAAAATTACGGCGAAGGTTCCAGCCGAGAACACGCCGCCATGGAGCCGCGCTATCTGGGGATGCAGGCCGTCATCGCCCGCAGTTTTGCCCGCATCCACGAAACCAACCTCAAAAAACAGGGCATTCTCCCCATGACCTTCGCCAATCCGGCAGACTACAACCGGATCAAGGCTGATGATCGGGTGGCGATCAGCGGGATCACTTCCCTTGCCCCGGGTAGCACTCTGACCATGACTTTGACCCACGGAGACGGTTCCCAGGAGAGCTTCCCGGTCCGCCATTCGATGTCGAGCCAACAGATCGAGTGGTTCAAGGCCGGTTCAGCACTCAATATGATCTCAGCGAGTCAACGGTAGCCCATGGATGCGCTGTATGCCATAGTCCTTGCCGCAGGCAAGGGGACCAGGATGAAGTCCGACCTCGCCAAGGTACTCCATCCTGTTTTTTTCACGCCGATGGTCTGCCATGTTCTCGAGGCAGTCAAGCACCTGAATCCTGCCAAGACGGTGGTCATCACAGGTCATCAGGCCGAACAGGTGGAGGCGGCCCTGGCTAGCTTCCCCGTCCACTTTGCTCGCCAACACCAACAATTGGGCACCGGACATGCCGTATTGATGGCGGAAAAAGTCCTCTCACCCCATGCAGGAACGGCACTTATCCTTTGCGGTGATACCCCGTTGGTCAGGCCCGCCACCCTGACCGCCATGCTCGACTCACATCACCGCCAGCAGAGCGTCTTGTCGGTGATGACCACCATCGTGGAAGATCCGTGCAATTACGGACGGATAGTCACCAACACCCAAGGTGGCATTGAACGCATTGTCGAAGAGAAGGACGCCTCCTCTGACGAACGTCGGATTCGCGAGGTAAACGCCGGCATCTACTGCGTTGATCTTAGCTTTCTCTTTACCGCCCTCAGACAGGTCGGCACCGACAACAAACAGGGGGAGGTCTATCTCACCGATATTGTCGCCATCGCCAGACATTCAAATCATGCTGTCGGTCGTTTCGTGTGCGCCGATCCCCTGGAAATCACTGGTGTTAATTCCCGAGTTGAACTGGCGCGGGCTAACGGCATCATGCAGCAACGCCGCAACACCGAACTGATGCTGGCTGGGGTGACCATGATCCACCCGGAATCGATTTTTGTCGAAAATTCAGTGTCGATTGGCAGGGACACGGAGATTCACTCCCATTGCCTGCTGGAAGGGACGACTGTCATTGGACAAGGATGTCGGCTTGCTCCATTCTGCCACCTGACCGACTGCCAGGTCCAAGACCGGGCGGTTGTCAATTCTTTTACCAAGTTATGCGATCAAGTGATCGCCTGTGAGTAAGACCACTACACACATATCTAATCTCCCTGGGACAATCGTGCGGGAGCAAAAAGGAGACTGACCATGGAAGGAATCAACTTAGAGAAACTGGAAGCAGTTGTTGAAAAAATGCTTGGCAATATCAATGAACTCAAAAGAGACAAAGCGGCATTGCAAGCCCAGGTTGAGGCGAGAAACGCCACCATTGCCGACCTTGAAGCCAAGCTTAACGCCATGACTTCAACCCAGGATGAAGTCAGCTTCCGCGTGAGCAACCTCTTAAGCTCCATCGAAGACTGGGAGCGCTCAACGGAAAACGACCCCCAGGATATCCCGGTTGAACATATCGAAAAAAGCGGAGGCGGACTCTTCAGCATTGGCGAGTAATGGCAACGCTCCATCAGGTGGCGCTCGCTCACGAACTTGAGGTTACCTCCGCGACAACACCGACACCTGAGGCTTGCCTTACTGTAAGGCATTGACTTGCGCCCGCTATGCCATTTTGGTCGCTGAACAAGACCCATTTATCCTGTGGGCTTACCCAGCGGTCACAATGGCCGCAGACAATGAGAGAAAGCCCTAAGGGTGGCGGCCCTGCGAGTACCAGAGCTTAGTCTCTCACTGGCTGCATTCCGCCTTCGACCCCAATATTGCGCAGAGCGCAGCACCCAACTCAGGCACAGGCTGAGCAGGCTCCGGTGAAAACACCTTGCCACAGCTTCTTTATTCTGGTAACAAAATACCAACAGGTGCTACTCATTGGAACGACTGGTCAAATTTGAGATTTTCGGGCAGGAGTATCCACTCCACACCGATGCCCCAGAAGAAGACGTGCGCGAGATCCTCGATCTGGTAAAAAACCAGATGGAGATGCATGCCAAGTCGGCCAAGATACTCCCTGTTAAAATCGCTGTGCTGGTGACGCTCAACATGGCCGCCAAATATGTCCGCCTCAAGCGGGACCATGAGCGACTCAAGCAAAAAGAAAATCAATCTATCAGCCAGCTTGTATCACATATTGAACGTTGCATTGAATAGCGTGGAGAATGGTGGACTTTCTAAGTAGTCTTTCCCCTGCCTTGTTGGTGATTGCCAGAATTTTCCGAGCCGTTTAATCGTCTGAGGGTGCCTCCGCTGTTCCAGGAAAGGAATCTCCATTGCGACATTCCTCGAAAGGAGCACGAGTACTGCCCACCTAACGAAAGTTAGGTTCGGATGAACTGGAGCACGGCATAGGCGGGGGATTTCTTGTCATACAATCCGCATCCAGTCTAAGTATCTGCCAGTGAATACATTCTCCTGGCCGGAAGGAATGCGGTTACTATACGGAAGTTGCCCTGGAAGTTGCAGGAGCGATTGGCATTTTGATGAGAATACGTTGTGTTTCATAGTGTTAGTAACGATCTAGCATTAGCACAATATTTATACCTGCTGTTTGCGAGCTAAAGTTGTTTTCTGTACCGGTGAGAAGACACTCCACCATCAACTTGCGCTCTCTCATCCTCGCCACACCTCCCTGAAGTCTTTACCTAAAAGACTGGGACTCGCTCCTCTCCATGTTGTTTACTCAGGCTCACCTCCCGTACGCTTGACACGCCACTTCGATGGTGGCAACAACACGCTTACCTGGCAGTTGAGAATGGTAACCGGCTGCATTCGCAGGCCAAGTTCGCCCTCAGCGAGAAGCAAGTGAAGATGGTTTGCCTGCAGTACCGCTAACCTTTTCGCTTCCTTTAAACGCCTTACTCATCCGCGCAAACAAACACGGATCCCATAACAAACCATGACGCAGAGCGTCAGAAGACAATAAAGGAAAACATAGTGGACATCATAACCGTAGGAATCAGCTCAACCGCTGTTGTCATTGGCGTAGCACTTGGTGTGCTACTCCAAAAACGCCTTGCGGAATCAAACAAAGACAATGCGGCGAACCAGGCCAGGAAATTGGTTAGCGATGCCCTCTCCGAAGCCGATCGCATCAAACAGGATGCTTTGCTCAAAGCCAAAGAGGAGAGCTACCAGGCCAAACAGGAGGCGGAGGAAGAGATCAAAAACCGCAGCCTAGAACTCAAGAAGGAAGAAAAACGCTACTCGCAAAAGCTCGAACAGATTGAACGCAAGATCGATCTACTGGACAAACGCGAGGTTGATTTCCTGCAAAAAGAAAAATCCTTTGCTCAGCAGGAGGCCATCCTGGCTAAACAGCAAGGAGAAATTGACAAACTCATCGAAGAACAACGGACTAAACTCGAGAATATAGCCGGCATCACCCGCGAGGAAGCCCAACGCCGTCTGGTGGAGAGCATTGAGAGCGAGGCCCGGATGGAGGCGGCCAAAGAGGTGGTCCGGATCGAAAATGAAATGAAGATGAATGCCGACCGCAAGGCCAAGGACATCCTGGCCCTAGCTATTTCACGGTACGCGGGCGAATACGTAGCTGAAAAAACCGTCTCCATCGTACCGCTGCCCAACGAAGAGATGAAAGGCCGGATCATCGGCCGAGAGGGGCGCAATATCAGGGCCATCGAAGCGGCAACCGGCATTGATATTATTATCGACGACACACCGGAGGCGGTGATACTCTCCGGCTTCAACCCGGTACGCCGTGAAGTCGCCCGCCAATCCATGGAGCGCTTGATCGCCGATGGCCGTATTCACCCGGCCCGTATCGAAGAAGTGGTCGAAAAAGTCAGCAAAGAGCTGGATGTGACCCTCCGCGAGGCAGGCGAGCAGGCCACCTTTGATGTTGGCGTCCACGGAGTCAATCACGAGATCATCATGCTGCTTGGCCGCCTTAAGTACCGAACCAGTTACGGCCAAAGCGTTCTCGTCCACTCTCTGGAGGTCGCCTTCCTGTGCGGAATCATGGCAGCGGAACTCGGCCTGGACGTCAAGCAGGCCAAACGCGCAGGCCTGCTCCACGACATCGGCAAGGCAGTCGACCATGAAGTCGAGGGTTCACACGCCATCATCGGCCGCGATCTGGCCCGTAAATACGGCGAGGCGCCGGAAGTGGTCCATGCCATTGCCGCCCACCACGAGGATATCGAGGCGGAATCTGTCCTTGATATCCTCGTGCAGGCTGCCGACTCGCTGTCCAGCGCCCGTCCTGGCGCCCGCCGGGAGATGCTCGAGTCCTACGTCAAGCGCCTTGAAGATTTAGAGCAACTGGCCAACGGATTTAAGGGCGTGGAGAAATCTTTTGCCATTCAAGCTGGCCGCGAGGTGCGGGTCATTGTCGACAGCTCACAGGTCAAAGACGTGGAGACCTCGATGTTGGGCAAGGACATCGCCAAAAAGATTGAAGAGACACTGACCTACCCAGGCCAAATCCGGGTCACGGTCATCCGCGAGACCCGTTCCGTCGAATATGCCAAGTGACATCCCCCTGACCTTTGCCAAGGATGCTAGTCGTGAAATCAGTTGAGGAACAGATAGAGCTTATTCAACGTGGCGCGGTTGACGTAATCTCCCGGGAAGACCTGGAGAAAAAAATCAAGCACTCCCTGGATACCGGACGTCCTTTGCGAATCAAAGCCGGGTTTGACCCCACGGCCCCCGATCTTCACCTCGGGCATACGGTGTTAATCCAAAAGCTCAAACACTTCCAGGACCTTGGCCACCAGGTGCTCTTTCTGATCGGTGACTTCACCGGCATGATCGGCGACCCTACCGGAAAATCCGAAACCAGAAAGCCTCTGACCCAGGAAGACGTCGCCCGCAACGCAGAAACCTACAAGACCCAAATCTTCAAGATTCTCGATCCCGCCAAGACCGAAGTCGTCTTCAATAGCGCCTGGCTGAGCACCCTATCCTCCTATGACTTCATCCGCCTCGCCTCGCAACTGACTGTGGCCCGAATGCTGGAACGGGACGACTTTCGCAAGCGGTTCGACAATCAACAACCGATCAGCATCCATGAGTTCCTCTATCCGCTGATCCAGGGCTATGACTCTGTCGCCCTCAAGGCCGATGTCGAGATCGGTGGCACCGATCAGCTCTTTAACCTGCTGATGGGCCGTGAGTTGCAACGCACTGCCGGACAAATGCCCCAGGTGGTCATGACCATGCCCCTCCTCGAAGGCCTGGACGGGGTCAACAAGATGAGCAAGTCGCTGGGTAACTATATCGGCATCACCGACTCTGCCGACGATATCTACGGCAAGATCCTTTCCATCTCAGACACCTTGATGTTCCGCTATTATGAACTGTTGAGCGATCTACCCCTTCCAGAAATCCAGGCGCTCCGCACTGACATGGGTCGTGGCGACATCCATCCCAAAGAGGTTAAGAAACGTCTAGCCGTCGAGATGACCGCCCGTTACCATGGCCAGAGTGAAGCCGTCAGGGCGGAGGCCAATTTTGAACGTGTCTTCCAGAAACACGGCTTACCCGATGATCTTGCCGAGATGACGCTACCCGCCGGGGAGCCGGTGTGGATCCCCAAGCTGCTGGTGGAGGCAGGCCTAGTGACAGGAACCGGTGAAGCCAGGCGGATGATCAAACAGCAGGCAGTGACCATCGACAGCCAAAAAATCGTCAGTGATGAGCAAAATATTCCTGGCACAGGAGAAGTCTTAATCAAGGTCGGTAAACGACGATTCTGCAGGGTCCGCTTTGTTTGATTTTCCAACATTGATGCCCAGAACTCCGCCTGACTCGGGTTGCGGAAAAAGCAAAAAAATTCGTAACTCCTAACTTGTAACTCCCAATCTCCATGACTTCCTCCGAGGCGCTGGCCTTTGACCGGCGTCACATCTGGCATCCCTACACCTCTCCAACCAATCCATTGCCCGTCTACCAGGTGGTAAGCGCCAATGGTGTGCGGCTCCACCTTGACGACGGCAGAGAACTGATCGATGGCATGTCTTCGTGGTGGTGCGCCATCCACGGCTATAATCATCCGGAGCTCAACCAAGCACTCCAGCAACAGATTATCCAGATGTCCCATGTCATGTTTGGGGGCATCACCCACCCGCAAGCCATTGCCCTGGCTCGCCGGTTGATTCAAATCACGCCGCCGCCCCTAGACAAGGTCTTTTTCTGCGATAGCGGCTCGGTGGCGGTTGAAGTGGCCATAAAAATGGCCATCCAGTACTGGGCCGCCTTGCAGCGTCCTGAAAAAGTCCGTTTGCTCACCATCCGTCACGGCTACCATGGCGATACTCTGGGTGCCATGGCGGTCTGCGATCCGGTGACGGGCATGCACCATCGCTTTGCCGGGATCCTCTCCCAGCACCTCTTTGCCGAGGCGCCAACAAGCTGCAACGATGCCACATGGCAGGAATCCGACCTGGCAAGTTTCCGGCACATGGTCGCCACCCACCATCAAACCGTCGCCGCCGTCATTCTTGAGCCAATTGTTCAGGGTGCTGGCGGCATGCGTTTTTATGCCCCGGAATTTCTTCGCCAAGTCCGCGCCCTGTGCGAATCATATGACGTCCTCCTTATCGCAGACGAAATCGCCACTGGGTTTGGCCGCACGGGACGGCTCTTCGCCTGCGAACACGCCGACATCGCGCCGGACATCATGTGCCTCGGTAAAGCGCTCACCGGGGGATATTTAAGCTTTGCGGCCACCATGACCACCGAACGTGTCGGAGAGACCATTGGCAGGGATGGCGGAGTATTCATGCATGGCCCAACCTTCATGGCCAATCCCCTGGCCTGCGCCGTGGCCAACGCCAGCATAGACCTATTGTTACGCGACGATTGGCAAGCGAATATCCGCCGGATAGCGGACGGCTTACAAAAGGGCCTAGACCCTTGCCGTGTGATGCCGGGAGTCGCTGATGTCAGAGTCATGGGGGCCATAGGCGTCGTTGAAATGAAACGCGAGGTTGATCTTGCCATCGTGCAAGCCCAATTCGTCGCCCATGGAGTCTGGATTCGCCCCTTTGGCCGACTGATCTATACCATGCCTCCCTACATCATTGCCGATGACGACCTCGCGCTAGTGACCCAAGCCATAGTTCGGGTGATTGCCGCGATCTGACACTCCCTTGCTAAGCCCATGGACCATGGTCGTCAGATATCAGTTTTTAGCAATAAATTCAATGAGTTCCAGATCACAAGCCACAGCGACGTCAGCACTCGGAAACTCCTCACTATGTCTGATCAAAGCGGCGCACCTGATGCCACCCTCCGAGTTGATCCGATTAGTCCATCATTCTTCACGGAATCGCTCTCTCCACCCGAATAAACTCGCAAAAAGTTCCAAACCATCCTAAAATAACATTCAATACGTACAGTTCGAATAAAAATTCGCCTAACGCTCTGAGGGTATTTGTACCTGCAAGGCTCTCCCGCCAGGGACGACTGTCCGTACCAATCAACCATAATAGTTGGCCAATCAGACAGGACACATGATCGCCACCATCATCATACTTGCAATTCTGGCATTCCTTGCCGCCCTATTATTGACTCCACGAGTGGCGGCTCTAGCAGAAAGGTTTGACCTGCTGGATGCCCCCTCCTCCCGCAAGGTTCATAATGTTGCTATCCCCAGGATTGGAGGGCTTGCCATATTTCTGGCCTTCAGTCTGGCATTATTCTCTGCGTTGTTCTTCAAAAACGCCAATACCGAACTCCTCGACAATAAGGATATTATTTACTTGGTTGCCGGAGGGATCCTTTCGTTTTTGCTCGGCTTTTATGATGACATCAAACAGCTGGGTCCGAAGGTTAAATTCTTTGCTCAAGTACTTATTGCCATATTTGCCTTTTTCGGCGGCATCAAAATCAAACTGATCGGCCTCCCGCTAATCGGTCCTATCTATTTTGGATGGCTGGAACTCCCGATGACCATATTCTGGATGCTTCTTGTCATCAATGCGATCAACCTCATTGATGGGCTGGATGGCCTCGCTGCCGGAGTCAGTCTCTTTGTCTGCATCGTGCTAATGGCCGTCACCATGATCCATGGCAATTTTTTAGTCGCCATTGCCCTGGCTTGTCTCTCCGGGAGTCTACTCGGTTTTCTGGTGTTCAACTTTAATCCAGCGTCAATTTTCATGGGCGACTCTGGAAGTTATTTTTTAGGCTATATGCTGGCCTCGCTCAGCATCGTAGGAGCAGTAAAAAGCCATACCGCCTTCACGTTTCTGATCCCCATTATCGCCTTAGGAGTGCCAATACTGGATACGATTTGGGCGACCGTCCGGCGCTTCATTTTCGGCCAGGAACTGTTCCAACCAGACAAGGATCACTTCCATCATCGGCTCATGAGAATGGGCTTTTCCCACAAGCGTACCGTGGCCATTCTCTACGCCATCACCATTGTCCTGGGATGCCTGGCCCTGCTTACCGTCAACGTCAGAGACCGCTTTTCAGCCCTTTTCCTTGGCATCATTGGCGTCTTTGTCGTGATCTTTGTCCGTAAACTTGGGTACCTAAACTTTCTGGGCCTGAAAAGTTTTTTCACATGGCTTAACGACTTGACCGACGTTGTCGGCATCAATCGCGATCGTCGGATCTTCCTTGCCTACCAACTCGCCATCGCCGAGTCAGATACCATGGATATTTTTTGGGAACGGATTGTCGCCTCAGCCCGACACTTAGGCCTTGACTACATAGAGATGCAACTCGGCGGCGAGGACGCGAACTTTAAAAAATTCAACCCCTATATATGGCAATCGATCAGTGCCGACGAAAACTTCACTGAAGAACTGTACTCCAGGCATCGACTCTACATCCGATTCCCCTTAAAATGCGATAACTATCACTATGGCGTCCTTAAGGTGTCAAAAAAACACTCCAATTCAGTCAAGGATAACTCCCAAACGTTGTGGCGGGTTGAATTCCTGCGTCGCACCCTCTCCAGCACCCTGCAAGAATTCAAGAAGAATCCCAAGTATGGCCTGCAGGACCGGAGAACTCCCCAGGGAGACAGACGGCTCTTTACAGCAAAAGAACTAATTCCCGACACCTCGGATGGCGAACGAAGAAGCAAGTATGATCGAAGAAAAAGTCCAGATCCCGCCCCTCAAAAAGCTCTATGAATAACCTTTTCAAGGACAATGCGTACTTCACACTTGCCCAAATAGTATCCCCCTGGTCCACCACTGATGCTATCGCCCCGCTACGTGCACTTCTCACCCACAAAGACCAGCTAGATTTCCTTATTGTTCTCGCCAATCACCACCTCTGTTCGCCTCAACTTTACCTGGCCTTAAAACGCCTGGGGTGGCTCAATGACCTTGCTGACCAAGCCCGTGATTACCTTGAAACGATTTACATCCTAAACAGAGAAAGAAACCTCGAGATTTTCGCTGGTCTTCATGCCGCCCTCGTGGCATTGAAACGCCATGGAGTACAGACCATAATTCTCAAGGGTGGGGCGAATTTTGTTGATACCCTGTATGACGACATTGGGACTCGAATCATGCATGATATCGACATCCTGGTTGAAAGCGCTGACGTCGAGACAACCAAACAATGCCTGCTTGAACTCGGCTATTGTGAAAGTGTCATGCCTGGAATGGAAAAGGAAAACCTGCCCACCGATGATCGTCATTGCCACCTACCGGCATTCTACAAACCAGACACACAGTTGACCATTGAGGTGCACTATCATGTTGCCTACGGCCAAGCAGGGAGAGTTTTCGACCTACCAGCCATTTGGCGCAATAAGATTACAGGAACGATCTCGGGATGCCCTGTGTCCATCTTTGATCACACCAATCGGGTTCTGCACAATGCTGTCCATGCCTTGGTTCCTGAATGCGAATATATTAGTTCCAATATTCAACTCCGCCATATTCTTGAGTTCTGCCTCATCGTTCAAAAACACAAAAATATCATCAACTGGACTACATGTTTAAACATGTGCAAGAAAGTTGGGATTGAATATCAATTTCTTGCTTATGTAGAAGCAGCACATAAGCTATTCAATATGAAGATGCCCAAAGACCTTCCCAGGAAAGGACTCACTGCCATAAACGCATACCGGCTTATTGTCGGAGGAAATTACTTTCCGTTACCTACACAGGCACAAATTCGATGTACCCGAGGAATGATGAGTAATTTTATAAAATTTCTCCTGAAATCATTTTATTTCCTCCAACTTCCACTCTGGGCATGGGATAATGTTTGTTATGCGGAAGGATTAAAAAATGTCCCTCTTAGATTGAAATGTTTGGTGAAAAAAATTTTTAGTCCTGAAAGTCGCACCAGGATACAATTATGAACTATTCTATCAGGTTTACGTTGTATGGCGATCCAAGCGGCAATGAACTAATATCAACGAATCGATAAAATCCATCATACGATTGGGGAGACATAGCAAGGAATGAAATGAATGCAACTAAACGCAAATATTTTTTTGATTACCTTTCAGCCCTGCTAGGGGCGGGCGCATCTCGAGGCTTTCAATTTCTATCGACGATACTCATTGCACGCTATCTTGGAAAAGAAAACTACGGGCAGTTTAGCCTATTTTACGCAGCTTTTACCCTCGTACCGTTATTCCCATCTGCCTTTGACACGAACTACATAAAGCATGCTAAAAACCTATCTCAAGGCGAATCAAAACAAGAATATCTACGAATTAATATTGCAATCAAGCTATTAATTTTAATAGCAATTATCGCACTAGGCATACCAGCGCTCTCTCTCTGGCTTAACAGAAACTCTCTAACTTCACTGTCAGCACCTGTACTCTACATACTTGGTAGTATGGGAGGTGGATGTTTATGCCTTAACACAACGCTGGCAAGCCAACAGCAAGAAGAGGGAAATTTTTTAGCCTCTGCTCTAACAGAGACCTCTTATTGCTTCTTTAGTTTTATCGGTTTATTCATTCTTATTTCAGTCTGGAAAATCACAGATATTTGGCAAGTAATATTGTTATATTTGATTGTCGCGCTAGGTACAGGACTTTACTCTATTGCCGTTCTTAAGAGAATTGTCGGATCAATACATAAAATATGTTTAACAAATGTTATAGTATTCTTATATTCAAGTAAATGGATTTTTATAACCGGATTAATTATTTTCTTGTTCCCAAGACTAGACATATTTATTCTCTCAAAATATGTTTCATATGGTGATATTGGTATTTATTCAGCATCAAATTCACTGATAACAATGCTCGCCCTATTTTCAAGGAGTTTGAATAAAATTTCACTTCCAAAGGCGATGAACGAAGCTATTACTTCAATAGAAAATTACAATAAATTCAAAAAAGAAGTATACAATACAAGCTTATTATTATTTATAATCGCAATGACAATTTTTTTTGCATCAGAAAAATTTATCAGATTTTTATATGGTGTTAAATATTCAGAATCGTATATAATATTCAGAATATTATCGATAGGATATTTATCGTCGATGATATTCGCTCCTCATTCATATATTTTTTATGCTATAAATTTAGGAAAATTACTTTTTATTATTGAATTAGTAAAATCTGCAATAGCTATTTTACTATTAATAGTACTAGTTCCATTATTTGGGCTGAAAGGGGCAGCATCAGCAATTTCAATATCCCTACTTACAATGACAATTATTTCATATATTTTATTAAAAAAATTCCTAAAAAAACATTTTTTTCAAAAAAAAATTGGCGCAACAAATGACTAATTTAGAGAAAAAAAATATCAATTGGCCACAGCTACTAGTTCCATTCTTTAAAGAATTACAAAACGGTAAATATAATTACTGTGTATGCGGGAACTACCAGAAATTACCCGACCACACAGATAATGATGTAGATATTTGGACTGATAACACAGAAGGTGCTTTAGGCATCCTCGAAGAAGTGGCCAGAGCGAATGGATTCAGAAAATACCTCACGAATCATTCAGCAAACGGGACTAACGTATTCTTTTATAAGCGTCAAGAAGATGACAGTTTTGATATCTACCATTTGGACTTAATGAACGAATGCTCGTGGTATCCTTTTATCCCATTGGTATCAGATGAAACTATTGTTAGGCATATTAAATCCTACAATGGGATCATGGTGGCCGATGATCTTATTGATGCGGCCATGCATTTCCTCTACACATTGACTCATCATGGAAAAATTACGGATAAATACAAGGAAGACATAATTTATCAGATGAAATATCCAGAATTTAAATCAATTATTGCGCGACCAATGGGCAAATCATTTACAAATTCAATCTGGCCGTCATTAATGAGCCAAGACTGGCAAAGTATTGAAGAATCATTCGCTAGGAATAAAACAAGGCTGCTTCTTCGAAACCTGGCAAGCTTCAATCTTAAACAATTAAAAAAAACAGCTCTCTTTATCTGGACAAATATTGTCCGTTTATTTTACCCAAGTGGACTTTGTGTCGCCATTATCGGGCCAGATGGTTGCGGCAAGACAACTTTGCTACAATCCTTAAACATTTTTTTTCAACAAGGTTTCACCAAAGGGAAAATTCGCCAATATTATTGGCGACCTTTCTTGCTTCCCCGACTTCAATCTTTGATAGGAGGAAGGGAATCACCAACAAATGACTCGGAGACAGCCCCCAGTGACCGCCTCAAATTACGAAACTCCAACTTACGAGCACGTTCATTCCATATGATCAAGCTTCTATATTACTGGCTCGATTACTTGGTTGGGCGAGTGAAATATCAGGGCGCATGGTCAAGAGGAGGTATTGTTTGCTTTGATCGCTACTGGCACGATCTAATGGTATTCCCTGAACGATTTGGTCTTAACCTCCCCCGCTGGCTCATTAATGCACTTGGTTTTCTTGTGCCCTCTCCAGACATAATATTCTACCTACATGCTGACCATAAAATCCTGATAGCACGCAAGCCAGAGTTGCCAGCTGATGAAACTGCCCGCCAAGTCCAAGAATATATGAATTTAGCGAAAAGTAAGCGGAACATGATTGTGATTAACGGTGAAAAACCAGCACATGAGGTGCTAGCCTCAGTCATTGAAGCATGTTTAGACAAACTGACACAGAGGCAGTAATGGCACAAGCTTTTGATGCAAGATTAACATGGATACAGCACCTAGCCCCCAGTGGTGAAATGGCAATTGCAACCCAAGGGGACATAAGTGCATATCCATTACTAACCATGATCGAAAAATTTACAAATGATTCCAGGCCAATTGAGATTATTCACAAGAAAGGTGTATCTAAATCCGAATTTACACCTTTAGATCCAGAAGAATACACCAGACTAAGATCAAAATTAATTGTATACATAGTGAGCACTAGAGAGCCAAGTTTTGCAATCCGTCGAAAGCTGTCAAGTCTAGGACAGGAGGTGACTGGCGAGTATTCTGTTCTGTCCAGTTGGAACAACCCAAGATGGTTCATCCCCCAGACGCGAAGTTTATCTTTTGGCAAAATGTCAGGAATGATCAAACCGACTCGTCCTGTGGCTCAAGCGGCTGTGTTTGCTTTTCGCATCTTGAGATCAATTGGTCTGCACAGTTTCATATTCCCATGCCGTCTTTTTCTTGTGCGACGATATCATGAAATTGACAACCATACAAATTCCCAACATGATGGTTTCAATAATTGGTGGAAAAGTTTCAAGTTAGCCCCAGGGATACTATATACTGGTTCGTATGGTCCTCTACAAAAATTCACTGTCGAGCTACTTAGCGAAACAGAGAAAACAATTGCATATTCGAAATTTGGTCATGACTACCTGACAAATGAGGCCATAAAGAGAGAATATAATGCACTTAAACAACTAGAAAAAATAACAATCCCAAAAATTAATGTTCCATCAATAATAGATTATAAAATAATGCCTATCACTGGAGATACGATACTAACTCAAACTAACATATCAGATGGGAAACAAGTACAATCTATTTCTAACGAATTAGTTGATTCTCTTGTTAACTTATTTTTACATACTAGTAATGGATCAAAAATTAACATTGATGAATATACTAATTATATGATTTTAGATATAGAAAATTTTATAAATGAAGTATTTATTAATGACCTTGTCGGATATTGTAAAATTATCATCAAAGCATTAAAGAAAATTAAAGCTCAGAGTGGTGCAAAAAATATCCCCCTTAGCACCAGCCATGGAGATATGACAAGATGGAACATAACCATGAAGAATTCATGCCTTCAATTATTCGATTGGGAGGAAGTTAAAATGAGACCTCCTGGCCATGATCTTCTCAACTTTTTTTTCACCGAAAATCTACTAGTAAGAAACTTACCAGAAGAAAAAATCGCAGCCATTTCACTTGATATTTGCCTAAAACAACACCATAAACATATATTTAGATATTTTGAAAAATTATCAACACCTGAAATAAATTATAAAATCTATCTTATACTTTTTTGGGCAGAAATTGCCCGATTAAATTTGTGGCACGTCATCAGGCATTGTATGAATAATTACCAGAAAAAAGATCATCTCCATAAGATTATTCGGGCATCAGCCATGTCATGTTCTAAATTATTGGAGTTTTAGTGTGTATTCAAGTGACTATCGTGATAATTATTGGCATTTTTTCATTTCAGGGATTATTGTATTAATTTCATCAATTTACTTTATTGGCATTGAATACACTACAATAGTAGTAGTATTTTTTTCAATCGGAGCATTTTTCGTAAGACACATAAACACATTAATATTATTTTATTCATCATACCTTCCACTTGAAGAAATTATCATAAAATATTTCCCTTACAATTTATATATATTATTTAAATATTTTTTTGAGCCTTTATTTTTTGTTATTTTAATCTGTTTGATTATAAAAAATATATCTACAGGATCAAAGTGGAAAAAAACTCCAATTGATATTCCTTTATTAATTTTACTACTTAGTACTATTTATTCTGGTTTATCAACAAACGTTTCATTAAAGTTATACATACTAGGAGTAAGACCAATTTTAAGATATGTTGTAGTTTTTCTTTTAATAACTCAAAGCAATTTCCATAATGAAAAAAACATCAATACAATAATTAGAATTATATATTATTCAGCTATAATTCAAATAATTATTGGTATAATTCAATTTTTTGGAGGTGGAAGCCTAAAAAACTTTTTTGATCCTAGGCCCACTGTAATAGGAAGTGTCGTAATTTCAAATCTAGGCACCACAATAACAGAAGAAGGTTACTTAATCTCAGGAACACTAGGAAGATCAGCACCATATGCCATGTTTGTTGCTTTCTTTATAATAACAACCATATCTAAATCAATAAAGAATGGGCTGAATATCGTAAATAAAAATGATATCGTTATTTTCACAATGGCAATTATGACACTAATAGCATCATCCTCCAGAAAAGCATGGCTAGGACTATCTATTGCTTGCTTAATTTACATATTAATAATAAGTGATTACAGAAAAAAAATTACAACAATCTCTGCTATTATTTGGCTCTTAGCTTTACTTTTTTTATGCAACAGTATTATCTCTGACTTTCTAGGTAATAGCGATTACAGTTTCACAAACAGACTGAAGGAAATTTTTTCGTATCAATACATCGAACACTCAATAAGATACTCACGAGGATTTGCAATTTTTACTGTTTGCGTAGAGATAGCCAAGAACTACCTATTCACTGGACTTGGGCCAGGAAGAGCAGGATCATCTGTCACCGGAAGTGCTGCCGGAACTTCCGCATTAATACAAGAATATAACGCTATTTCATTATATGGCCCTCAGGCACAGTTTGTTTCTGATGTTGGTTTTGCAGCAATATTTGCTCAATTTGGATTAATTGCATTTATTTCAATACTGACTATTTTCGGATTAGTATTTTACACATCAATAATTAGACAAAAAAAATTCAATAATAATGGTAATTATAAATTAATTAACAAAATAATCATTGGCTTTTCACCATTAATGTTTATCGGAAATATTGGCGGATTCAGCCTTACATATAGAGTGATATCATGGTATTGGTGGATATTTTGCGCTTTACTTTTTAGTAGTAAAAATGAGAAATAACTACTATCACTCAAATAACACAAAAAGCGTCCAACATCCACATTGGGGAGTTGAATCAATATACTATTTTAGTAATTTATTACATAGAAATAACTTTATTTTTCTCTCATGGATATTTAAAAGACTTAATCAGATATTGTTCCATGTCAACATACCACCTCAAGTTTCTATTGGCACGAGACTCGAACTCCCCCATGGTGGTTTTGGCGTAGTTATTCATGCAGACACAGTAATTGGCGACGATGCAATAATTTTTCATAACGTAACAATTGGTAATGGTGGCGCTAGGATTGGAGACAGGGTTTACATTGGTACTGGCGCTGTCATCATTGGCTCTGTAACAATAGGGAATGATGTTTCAATTGGAGCAAATGCTGTGGTCAATTTTGACATCCCCAGCAATACAACAGTCGTAGGTCCCAAAGCAACTGTTGTAAAAAAGGACACCTCACCTCCTGTCTGATGAACATCGTCTTTGTCAACAACTACGCCTACCTTCGTGGCGGTTCTGAACGCGTCATGTTCGATGAAATGCGCCTCCTTGCAACGCATGGCATATCAACATCTCTGTTCAGTAGGCAGCACCCAGAAAATAACAACTGGCCCACAGCACCTGACCTACCCACTCATCTGGAGTATGATACCCCAGGCCTCTTCAATAAGATCTACGCCGCCAAAGAACTGATTTACTCAAATACCGTAGCCTCAAGCCTGCGTAAACATATAGCCCACGAACAACCCGACCTGATACATGGCCACAACATCTATGGTCGTCTAACAACCGCCGCCCTTGATGCCGCACATGATTTAGGCACCCCCTCAGTCATGACCCTGCATGACTATAAACTGATTTGTCCATCCTATCTCTTGATGCGCAACGACCATGTCTGCGTACTCTGTGCAAAGGGGAACGCTTTTTACTGCCTCCTCAAGCGCTGTCACAAAGGCAGTTTTATTGCTTCGACGGTCTATGTAGCAGAGGCATACTTCACCAGGTTGTTTAAAAAATATCATAACGTCCGTTTTTTCATCTGCCCTAGTCGCTTCCTCCTCGAAATACATAAACAAAACGGCATTGCCGCGGAAAAGTTAGTCTATGTCCCTAACGCGATTAATGTTGCAGGATTTACCCCCCAGTATGAGGGAGGAGGGTATGCCTTGTTTGCTGGACGCCTCTCCCGCGAGAAAGGGGTTCAGACCTTACTCAAGGCCATACAGCACCTCGACATTCCACTGAAAATTGTTGGTAGCGGTCCACTACAGACTGAATTCAAGACCCTGGCTCAGGATCAAAATCTTAAAAACATCACCTTTGAAGGATACCGCAGCGGCGAACAACTGGAAACGCTATTTCAGAATGCGGCCTTTCTGGTCTTTCCCTCCGAGTGGTACGAGAATGCCCCCATGACCATCCTCGAGGCATACGGCTACGGTAAGCCGGTGATTGGCGCCAACATCGGAGGCATTCCCGAGATGATCGTCGATGGCGAGACAGGCCTTCTCTTCCCGCCCGGAGACGCTGAAAACCTGCGTGAAAAAATCAACCAGCTCTGGTCGAATCCAGCCAGAACAGCAGCGATGGGCAAGAATGCCAGACGCCGTGTCGAACAGATGTACAACTCAGAACTTCACTATGACTTGCTGATGGCAGTGTACCAAAGAGCAATGCACTAGAAAAATCTCCATATCATGAAAATTGCTTACATAGTACTCAAAGGCATGCCATTGGGAGGTGGTATCGAAAAATATACCGAAGAAATCGGTTCGCGACTAGCACGCATGGGGCATGACATCACCGTATATGTAATGCCCCACTATGGCGGCATTGATGGCGAGTACAAGGGGATGCGGATCAGGGCAGTGCCCACTGTTCGCAGGAAGAGCATCGAGAAGCTTGCCGCCTCGTTCGTTGCCTCCGCTGTCCAAATTTTTGAAAATGACGTGGACATCGTCCACATGCATGCCTTTGGCCCTGCCATGTTCGGCTTTATTCCCCGTTGGCAGGGACGGAAGGTGGTAACCCAGGGCCATGGCCTGGAGTGGAAGCGTTCCAAGTGGAACTGGTTTGGCCGAGCCTTCCTCAAAGCGACAGAAATCCCATCCGTTCGTTGCTCTCACGCCATGACAGCTGTCTCCAGGGTACAGCAGGAATATATTCATGAGCGGTATCGCCGGGATTGCGTTTACTTGCCCACCGGAGTAAATCCACCTTGCCTAGAAAAACCGGATCGCATTAGGCACCTTGGACTTGATGGCCAAGATTACATCCTCTTTGCGGCACGACTAGTCCAGGAAAAAGGCGCTCATTACCTCATTGAAGCCTACAACCGCCTCAACACCGATGTGAAACTGGTCATTGCTGGTGATGCCGAGCACGAACAGCGGTATAAAACGGATCTACGCTCGTTGGCAAAAAGCAATGGCAAAATAATTTTCCCCGGATTCGTCACCGGCAAAGAGTTACACGAGCTGTTTACCAACTGCCGTTTTTTTGTTCTGCCATCTGAAATAGAGGGCCTGCCCACTGCACTGCTTGAGGCCATGAGTTACGGCAACTGTGTTTTGGCAAGCGATATACCAGAAAATCGCGAAGCATTATGCGGTTACGGTTACACCTTCAAAAATATGGATGTGACAGACTTGGCTGAGAGGCTGTTGTATCTTCTCTCCCATGCCGATGCGGTGAATCTTTACAAGAAAAAGGCCCAAGACCATGTCTTGGCAAACCATTCCTGGGATGCTATCGCTGAACAATTTGAACGATTTTACAAGGGATTGCTCAACTATGACTGATATCAGCTTTGCCAGCATCATCGTTACCTACCGCTGCAACGCCAAATGCCACATGTGCTACCGCTGGAAGGAACCATCGAGACCATCTGACGAGATCGGCCCGGAAATTTACGAGAAGCTGCCCTTCATGAATACGGTAAACGTCACCGGCGGCGAGCCATTTCTGAGGAATGACATTGAAGATGTGGTGGGGGTTTTGCGCAAAAAGACTACCCGCCTGGTCATCAGTTCCAATGGTTATTTCACCGATCGAATCTTGGACCTATTCAAAAAGAGGCGGGATATCGGCATAAGAATCAGCATCGAGGGCCTCCCCAAGGCCAACGATGAGCTACGCGGCATCACAGACGGTTTCGATCATGGATTACGCACCCTCCTCGAATTGGCACGCATGGGAGTCAAGGACATCGGCTTTGGTATCACCATGTCTGATCGAAATGCGGAAGACATGATCGAACTCTATCAACTAGCCAAGATGATGGGGGTTGAATACGCCACAGCCGCTGTCCATAACGCCTTCTATTTCAACAAGATGGACAATTCATTCACGAAGCCGGACATCGCCATCGCCGAGCTTCATAAACTGATCAAGGAACTCCTGAAATCCACCCGGATCAAGGACTGGTTTCGGGCCTATTTCAACTATGGACTGATCAACTACATAAAAGGTAATCCACGTTTACTCCCCTGCGAGATGGGCAGGGACTCGTTTTTCCTCGATCCCTTTGGCAGGATGCTGCCCTGCAATGTTTTGAACGAAGATATGGGCAATTTGCGACAGCAGACCTTTGAGCAAATATGGACTGGCGAACAGGCGATCAAGGTGCGGGCACAGGCCAGAAAATGTGGAAAAAACTGTTGGATGATCGGCTCGGTGAGCCAACAGATCAAAAAAAATATCCTTGTTCCTGGAATCTGGATAATGAAGCATAAGTTCCTTGGGCAGGATATTTCAGGAGCGTGATAAGGAGTTCGCCTGCCTCATGAAGGTTCTTGCTACCGTACTCATCATCCTGTCACTGCAAACCGTTTTCTTTCTCTTGTTCCCTCAATCACAGAAATGCCCTCCCCCGGCTGACCTGGTCATAGTCTTCCCAGGAACATATAGCCGGATCACGACCGGGATCAAACTCGCCCAAGACGGATTTGCGTCCAACCTGGTCATCAGTGGCTTTTCTTTGCCAAAGCTAGCCACCCTCGTCAAGAAACTGGGCGGGAAGGAAGAAATCAGTTTGCTGGATGGCAGCGTTAGCCGCTCAACAATTGAAGATGCTTTAATAATGAGAAAAATCGTCAAAGAGCATCATTTCACATCTGTAATTTTGGTCACTTCCGCCTATCACATGCCACGATCCTACCTGATTGCGCGATTGCTATTAGCCAGTACCGGCGCGTCGTTATCCCTTTACCCAAGTCAGGATTCGCAACCGGCAGGTAAAGAGGGCGACGAACCTGCGCGATATAAGACAATGGCGGCAGAGATGCTAAAATTGTGGGGCAGCGGAGTTGAACTGTTGTGGTATATTGCCAGTGGAACTTTACCACGGGACATCGCCCCTCTACAAAAAATATGTCTTACTATCAAAAAAAGCGCCTTCCCCTCAGGCCCACCTTAGTTTAGAGTACGACTCGTTGTATGGATCAGATTTCTATGAGATTATTTCGGAGGCATGAAAACCGATGCGCTATTTAATCACAATCCTATTCATCGTGGTTTTAGCCACCGCAGGGATTCTCTGGTCACTGAAATCCGGGACAGAGCTCGCACCAGAAGGCGTTATCAGCGTCAATAAGCGACAGATTACCAGCACAGAACTAACACATCTACGCAAGGGCAAGCAACTAGACGATCAGGATCTCGGCGGTCTCATTGACACAGTAATAACCAGAGAGTTGTTGATTCAGGAGGCAAAGCGGCGTAATATTGATCAAGAAGAGTCGTTTCGCAAATCACTGAAAAACTTTTACGAACAATCGCTAATCAAAACCATTATAGATCAGGAATCGGCATCTTTCAGCTACACGCCATCTCCTAAAGAGATTGCCGTCTACAAAGAACTCCTGACACAGAAGATTGACATAACCCTAGTTCCTGAAAAAAAAGAAGATCAACAAGAGCTGAAACTTTTGTACAAAGAACTTACCCCGCCACTGCAAATGGCAATTCTTTCCCTCCAAATCGGCGAAGAAACAAAACCACTTCACTACGCAAAAAACACATACTCTATTCGTGTTAATAGCATTAGCAATGCGGAAGAGGTGCCCTCAGGCACTATATCCGATAAAGAGGCGAAAGAATCGATCACTAGCTTTAGGAAAGATGACTACTTGAAAAATTGGTTAGATGATTTGGAGCGCAAAGCAAATATCACTGTAAAAAAAGACAAAATATGACGAGGGCAAAATGATTCAACAGCACTACAAGAGACGCCAATATTTGGTTGACAAAAGACTCCAGGGTCTCTTTGCTTTCAGATTATACATCGTGTTGATTGTATCGGCAGTTGCCATAACACTCATGATGAGCGCATTTACATCTGACTCAATAACAATGCTCTACACAGATAACGACCTACAAATAAATCAAACACCAATTCTTATACTCAAGAGAATGTTCTTGGCCAATTGGATAATAATTGCTCCAATCGGGATATTATTAGTTTTTATTGCAATACTCATCTCTCACAGAATAGCAGGTCCTATTTACAAGATTGATAGTATCTTAAATTCCATGAACAACAACCTGATCGGCCAGGCAGTTCATCTAAGAGAACATGACAATTTCAAAAATGTTGCCAGCAAATTAACAACATTCAATATAACGCTTGCCGAAAATATTAAAAAAATTAAATCTATATCGGGAAAACTGGCAACAACCACTGACGACTCCAGTCAATCACCAGAAAAACGCCTGGAATACGTCCAGCAACTCGGACACGAGCTCAAAGCAATAGCAGATTTCTACACGGTGGTTGATGAATAAGAGGTGGATTACAGGCAGCATGCTCCTTCCGCTTGTCCTTCTCCACACAGGAGATAAAGCTCATGGAGCTGAGTTGAAGACCAATTATGCGACTATCATCTACAGCAATGAAGAATTGTTGGAGAAGTTCAATCAGGAGATCGTCCTGAACCGCCAGCTACGGCTCATGCTTCGCAACCAAAAGATATTCACTGTCCAAGATGAGGTGAAGAGCAAAGTTGATCTTGTTGTGGAAAAAGTCGAGTCTGTCCTTGAGATGTTCCCAGACATTCTGCAGTTTAAAATGAAGGTCATGGCCACCTCGGACGAGGTACAGCAGGTCTATTTGGCCAAATATGGACGTCAAGTTGACCATATTGCCTACTACTCTCTGAAAGAAAAGACCATTTATATTTCCACCGATGATGCCAACCTTCGCGTCATGGCTCACGAAATCGGCCATACCGTCGTGGATCATTACTATAAGAATCCTACGCCAAGTAAAATCCATGAAGTCTTGGCCCAATTCGCCGAGAAATACGTCACGGAGGATGACTTGTAACATTCCCCAGCTTGGCAGCAGCTTCCTGGTTGTCTGGCGCAATCGTCAACGCTTTTGCGTACTCCTCTTTGGCCTTGAACAATACCCCCTCTCGCACATAGGAATCACCAGCCTTAATGTGCAAAATCGGATCTTCAGGCATACGCTTGATCCCCTCTCGTATAACAGCAAGAGCATCGCCATACTGTTTTTCGCGCTGAAAAAATGCGTAGGGTGTCAAGAAGAACCAAGTCTGCATCTTCGGTTCATTATCAAGAAAAGTTAATGCCTTCCTGTAATACATGCGGGCCCTTTCTTGCTGGCCTTTCTTGACTAGGTAATCGGCCAATTTCAGAAAATTGCCCACCCGTTCCGGCAAAATCGACTCCATATCGATCAAACCAAAATTATACTCCTGGAGTAACGCCAAATATTCGTCAAATCTGTTGGCAGACTCTGCCGCATAGGCCTGTCTCAACAAGGAGAATCCTCCCTCTGTATCTCCATTCTTCAGCTGATGCCGGGCAAGGAGCTTCAGGGGGCCAGCAGCAAAACGGTCCAACAACGGCGTGCGCTCAAAGCATAATTGGGCAACTGCCGGATTAAGCGACTCAAAATATCTGCCAATCTGAAAAATGTTTCTCGCGCTCGTAGGTTTCAAAAGCAAGGCCTTCAGATAGCCAGCCTCGGCCTCCTTATGTTGCTGCAAGAACGTAGCTATCTTAGCGCTGGCAAGCTGATAGTCAGAATGGAAGGGGTCTGCGGATGTTGCCATCAGCGCCGTTTTCTGAAAGGCTGCCAGCCGTTCGGCCGGAATCAGAGTATTCAGATAAATATCTTTAATCTTTTGATAGTGGGCCGCCCCAGCAAATTGCCCGGCATTCAGCAACAGCCCGCCCATAAACACTCCAAGCACAGGTATTATCGTCAATAAACGTGATCGCTGAGAGGCAGGCACAAGATAGGTTGGTTGCCTCTCCCAGCGCCGCCTGCTATTGGCTGCCGAAACAACAACCCCGCACAATAGAAAAAAATAGAGCCCATTGGCAGGATTATGCATATTAAAATCCGTGAGGCTGTGCAACAAAATGGCTACGATTGCCGCGATTGCCCCACAGAAAAGTTGGGTGGCAAAAGGGTCATGGCGCTGACACACCCGCTTCCATGCACAGGAAATAACCGACCACAAAAAGCACCCTGCCAAGACCATGGCAACGACTCCACCATCGGTGAGCAATTCAATAAAATCGTTATGAGCATGGTCGACGATGCTCCCTCCTTCAAGAGCCTTTTTGTAGTAGGGATAGACTGCCTCAAAGGAACCGAACCCTGCGCCGGCAATCAAAAAATCCTTCACCATTGGTATGGTGTCCTGCCAGATCAGCAACCGGCTATCGGTAAAATATCCCTCCTGATTCATCATCAGATCAAAACGAGAAACAATGGGTTGCCATCCCAACCAAGAAATAAGCAATAACACCGCAACCGCGAGAGCCGCAAGGGCAAGCAATGAACGTCTTCCCTGTCTCATCAAGGCCAGGAGCACCACAAGGACCAAAATAGACATGAGACTGCTCAGAATACCGCCTCGGGACAAACTCATAAATAAAGCGGTAACCATCAGAATCACGGCGAAACTTAGTAAAATATGGAGATTGGCATTGGGAAGGGCAAAGAAGGAGACGAACCGTTCACGAAGAGGTATCTTATATGTAGTATAGGGACGATGATGCAGTGCCAGCATGGTCCCGAGAGGGATGACCATCTCCATAAATCCAGCAAAGTGGTTACGTGAGACCCAAGGACCAAATGGTTTGGCGTTATTGGGGACCGAACGAAACCAATATATACAATCAGGGGAAGAAAATTTCTGAAGTATAGCTAAAAAAGCAATGCCACCGGCAAGTCCAACGACAATCAATAACGTCTTACGCAACCGCCTATAGTCTGAGAGTAGCTGAATTGCCACCACATAGACCATCAGGTAGGAGGAAAAACGCACTACTTCCTGAAGAGTCGCCTTGGAGTCAAGCGACAGGGGAACAGAAGTCGCCCTGCCCACAGCAGCATGCACCGGTTCAAACATATAAGCAGCCTTCGGTGAAATGCTGCGTAGCAAATCAAAGGGCAAATGTAACAACTGAACGCCCATGAAGCCAATGAGCAAAGCAAATGGCCATAGCCCAGGCACCGCATACCAGTGCTTCCTGCTTTCCCGGCACAGCAGGTAAGCGAGAAGCGTTAATGGCGCCAGGAACTCCATGCTGGCAATAGACCAAAGCTCCACCGTGCCAAAGGCCACAGGGCAAAAAACAAGCAACAGCACAAAAAGGGCAAGGCTTATCGAAATCACCGTAGCCCTCCTTTAGTGTAATAGCCTTGTGCCACGTACCACGGCCAGTGGGTTATCTCTAACTAGCTTAACAGCCTGTTGTTTACCGACAATTTTTGCCGCCACTTTACAAGCCACAGCAAGTTCAGGCTTTCGGTGTTTGGGTGAATGACAATCTGTGGCCAGAAAATGGACAAAGCCTTTCCGTAAGAGATACAAAGCACAGTGCTGCGCGGCACTACCCAAAATTCCTGTCAAACTGGCCGCAGTGATTTGCAAGAATATGTCATCACCTAGCAGGTGAAATAAGGATTCTGGATTACGGATCACTCCTCCATTCCTCTCCGGATGGGCAATGATGGGGTACAATCCCTGATGGCGGAGGGCATGCAAAACCTCTTCAGCCTCAGCAGGGATATAAGCATGGGGAAACTCAATCAAAACATATGGACCTTCATTGAGCAGATTGAGACGTGCCAAATCAAGTCCGTCAAAGGCCACCTCAGCTCCTGGTTTAATCTCAAGCGGAATATTGTTCTCCAACAACACGCCTCGCAATCTCGTCACTCGTGCGTTTATCTCTGCGTCGTCCAGTTCACCGCTGTGAACGTGGGGAGTAGCAATAACGGTTGTTATCCCATCAAGTAGTGCTTGACGAGCCATTTCCAGAGCACTGGCTTCGTTAGCTGGACCGTCGTCCAAATCAGGAAGAATATGTGCATGGATATCGATCATGCCTTTTCTTGCGTATTCTCCTTATAACTTCCGTAGTAGTTGTAATATCCCTGATAATAATACGCGTCATGACCATCCTTGATTTTCACGGCATTCAGAACGATCCCCAGCATATGCGCCTTAACATCGGCAAAGAGTCGCACGGCACGGCGTAGTTGATCCCACGATGTTTCCCCGGCTTTTGTTACCATGATTGTGCCATCGACCAACCGGCTCAAAATCTGGCTATCAGTAACACTCATCACTGGCGGCGAATCAAATACAATAAAGTCATATCGTGTCGCCATATCCTCAACCAGCTGTCGCATATTAGCTGAGGCCAGGAGCTCTGCCGGATTTGGCGGCACCGGTCCAGAGGGGATCAAGTCAAGTTTCTCTTTGACAAGTGTTTGCACTGGGACGGCCTGGCCGCTACTGGTCAAATAAGAGCTCAAACCAACTTTATTGCTAATACCAAAAACCTTGTGGAGTCGAGGTTTACGCATGTCACAATCAATAAGCAGCACTGTGCTGTCCGCTTGCGAGAGTGTCCGCGCTAAATTTAAAGCCGTGGTCGTTTTGCCTTCTTGTGGCATACCGCTCACAACCAAAATAGTCTTAGGCGGACGACCAGCTGATGAGAGCAAAACCTGTGAACGGATCGATCGATAACTCTCCGATAGCAAACTACGAGTATCATCACGCATCACTGTGTTAACATTAATGTTTTTTTCCTGCTGGGCAACAACGCCTAACACATGCAGGCCTGTCTGCCGTTCAACCTCCTCAACCGACTTAACAGTGTTATCAAGATATTCCACAAAAAAAGCCATTCCTACTCCACCAAATAAGCCTAAAATCACTGCCAGCAGGAAATTCCTTGCAGGGCGCGGCTTAGCTGGCTCACTCGGGGTAGCAGCTTTTTTCACTACCCATATGTTAACAGGTTGAGTCTGCTCAGTGGCACCCTGTTCCTTAACCTTAGAAATAAGCGCATTATATAGGCTGCGATTTGTTTCAACCTCACGCTTGAGTATGTCATACTGGATATAGCGCTCTTTCTGGGTCAACAACTCCTGTTTCGTACCATCAAGCATACTCTGAAGATTGCTTTCCTTCTCCTGTGCCAACTCAAAATCGATTCGAACAGAGTCAATAAGGCGCCTGATTTCCGCAGATTTTTTTTCTTTTAAAGAATTAACCTCCCCCACAGCCTTCATCATCAATGGATGCTTTTCACCATATTTCTTAGAAAGTTCAGTAATCTGCTGTTCAGCAATCAGCATTTTTTCACGCACATTTTGCAACCCCCTATCAGTAGCAAATTGCGGGATTGCCTCCAGAACAGCCATATTCCCACGGGCCTTTTGGATTTGATTGTACATATTCTCAAGATCTTTACGACTCGTTTGAGCCTTGCTAAGTTCTGTGCCAAACTCTGAAAGTCTCTGAGGTGTAATCGCCATCTTGTCTTCTACCGTAACCAGATCATTTGCGGTCACGTATTCCTGTAAAGTGCGCTCAGATGCTTCAAGTTTCTTTTTTTCATCATCAGCCTTACTAGTCATCCATTGGATCGCGTAGTTGCTTGAATTCATCTTTATTTCCAGCATCTCAGAAGCATAAGCGTCGGCAATAGAGTTAGCAATAAGACTTGCGAGCCCAGGGTGTTCATTCAAATAACTAATTTCAACAATATTGCTAGTCTTAATTGGTTCTGTTGAAATATGCGACTGAACAATATCAGCAATAATCTCAGCATCTGTTGGTGGTTTTATCTGATCAACAGAAAACTGTTCTGGTTGGACATTACTATGTATTATCGCATTATTGATTGCTGATTTTATGGATGAAATAATCGTTTTATAAAATCCACCTTTTTTCTCATCTTTAATAAAAAAACTGCGGTATTCAGTATCTAGCTTCAATTTTCGAACAACTCGATCAATAACATTACGACTCTTAATGATATTAAATTGAGTTTCCATGAACTCTGGATCATATGGTTGCCCCCACCATTTATTATCAAGGGAAGTGTCGTAATTTCTTTCTATCAAAACATTAACATCGGCTTGATAGAGTGGAGTTACAGCCATAGTGCCAAGGACAACTGCCGCTATTGTAATAATAGCAAAAAGAAAAATTAACTTCTGTCGCTTGCGGATGACACGGAGATAATCTCGCAAGTGAATTTCATTTTCTACTATATTTTCCATTAGATACCTTTAAATTCAAGTAGGCAGAAACTCTGTGCACAAAAAAATATGCAAGCCGAGCGAATAGAAATAGGAGAGGGTGGCGTTGGGTATATACTAAACCATTGGGGCATCAGAAAAAACTTTCAGGTACGACAATGACATCGTCTGCCAAAACTAGGGTATTGAGATCAACATCCTTCAGTACAGTCTTGTTCCCGTCCACAATTCTCACAATCTGAACTTTATCTTTTGACGCTTTGCCTGTAAATCCAGAGGCTAGTGTAATCGCCTGGAGCACGGTTGTTGTTGTTTCAACCTTGTATGCATCGGGTTTTTCAACTTCTCCAGTAACGTAACACATACCGGCCTTGGAGATGTAGATCGTGTCCTGATTTTCGATGAAAATTTTCTGATACTCCTCATCCCCTTCCATAAGGGCCTTCAAGTCGACTGTAATATTCTTAGCTTCGCCTGTAGCAGAAGAACGCTTAATAATAGCAGAGGTGCCAGCCTTTTCAGAAAGACCACCAGCCTTTGAAATAAGCTCAAGTAAAGTTGTCGGGCCACTTAAATCATAAGCCCCTGGCTTCTGTACCATTCCAAGGATTACCCCTTTTTTGCTGCCGTACTCCTCAACAAATACATTTACTTGAGGGTTAACAATATAGCCATCAGCAAGCAAGGAAGTTAATTTGTTGGCCGTTTCTGATATTGTTAACCCGCCAATCTTCACTTGACCCAAAAGTGGCATCTGAATAACGCCATCACCGTTAAGTCGGACCTTTGTGTCCATATCAGGATGATCATAAACGGTTATCTTCAATACATCATTTGGCCCTACCATGAAATCCTCTGCCAAACACCAATCAGAAATTGCACTAACTGATAGAAATACCATCACAATTATTGACAACAACATACGAAATTGACGAGACCTAATCATATCTCTTCGCTCCACTTACTTAACTGAATACAAGAAAAACATTCAACTGCCTCCAAATGAAACATCTCCCAACTGGTACTTCATGGTATTTTCTTATTATATCGAAAATTTGACCGACTTTGCAAGAATCAAAATAAAAAAAAGGGGAGCCGAATTCGGCTCCCCTTTTTTTTATTTTGATTCTTGCTTCTAACTAAATACCCGCAGCAAGCCTAACAAAAATCTGATTCGTATTGTAGTCGTAAATACTTTGTGTTGAATCACGTTTGGTGTGTTGAGTACCAAGTTCTGCTTTAAGCCATTTTTTTAACGCGTATGTGCCTACTAATGACACTGTAAATATATCATCCTCACGGTCTATGACTCCTCCTTCAAAATCACTCCGAGTGTATCCGAATTGTAATCGAGCTCCGATCTTATCAGTAAAACGACTTGTGATGGCAGCATTAATTGTTCTGTCAACTGAATAATCCGCTGTAGAAACATTAGACTCATCTATCTTTTGAGCCACAAAAAGCTGAGCCGTAGTTTTTCCAGTCACCTGATAATCAGCTGTAAGTTCCATTGCCGGCTCAGTGATGTCCCAGGCATCAGTGATACTATTTCGCACAACCGCACCAGCTTTACCTTTTAATGTTGTCTTCCCTGTAGGGCGCCAGTCCATCCCCACATATGAATAATGTTGTTTATTATCATGTCCAGTATTTATCTTATATGCCAAATCAATAAACTCATACTGAACGAAGAATGATGTCTTCGTTGAATATTTATAATATAGATATCCAGAAATAGCATTATCTGTTCGATCTCGTCCCTCATTCACACTTATATCATAATTAAGATCAAAATTGTTATAGTCCATTCTTAATTTAAATTTATCAGTCAAATTATAATCAGCTATAACGCCAAAGAGATTACTTTTGAACTTATCCAGTACAGTTCCCGTTCGCGTCCCTAATGGATCGTGAGAATTCATGTACTTATCAAACGTATCTATTGACAGTCCACCTTTAAGATTAATCTGAAAAAAACCCTCAGCAGACTGTTTCAGATTATCCATATCTGAATGATTATGATACGTGTTAATGTCGGCAACATACATTGCGTATGTCTGATATCGACTAAAAGATTTCATCTTATCAATCTCCTGATAACGCCCCCCAGGAGAAGTGTTTCTTGTGCTTAGATTGAAAAAAATTTCCGGCCTAGCAGGAGCGGCGATCCATATTCCAGGAGAGTAGATAGTCAACCAATCACTAATTTTATCACTACTATTTAATATATTATCTGAAGAAAGGGCTGTTGCAGATATAAATGGGTGGAAGTAACCTCCCTTGGCACCAAAGAGATCTTTTGGAACCAGCGCATCCGACTCATTTTTAATCATTAACTTAGTTGGAGCACTCTGCCCTAAAGCGTCTTGTTCATTTGTTTCGGCATTGACAACAGTCGTAAGGCTAGAACAGACAACACCTAACGCGACAAAAACATTTGCGAAGATTAGTTTTGTGTTCATGAAATTCCTTTGTGTTTTCAAGAAGATGTGTCAGTGCGATCAACAACGCTAAATTTCCTTCACAGGTTATGATGCCTGCAGATTAGTAGAACTCTACTTGTTCAGTTGCCACTTCTCGTCAGAACTTGGATGGACTTACATAAGGGGGGTCTGGATTAGGAAAAGGATCTATGGGAGTAGGACGAATATCCGGTTGATCAGCCGCGGTGTAAGCTTGTGTCGTTTCATCCTCATTCGAGATATTACAGGGTACTTTGGCAACAGCAATAGACTTATTGACCACCAAATCTGAAATTTTTTCCGCCGTTGCCGCGTCTCTTAGGTCTTGTTCCGAAATACCAGACCTAGCCATAGCAGCAAGAATAACAATCGGGTTCAGACCTTCAACCTTTTGAAGCATCTGCAGGATTGCAAGAGGCTTGATCCCTTGCGCAAGCGCTTGGGATACGACAGCAACCAGCAAACAGGACTTGCTCTCTTTCAGCTCAGGATCTGAAGTCATCCTGGCAATATCCTCAATCGACATTTTTTCTTGCGCTGCCTGAACGACAGCCTCATCAAGTCCTTTATTCTTCACCAAGGCATTGAAATCAGCCTGAGTCATAGCATATGTGACTGGACCAGAAAAAATAAACAATAAGGATACCAAGGCAAATAGAGAACAACGAATAACTGATTTCATAACAGACCTCCTGTTAGCAAAATAAATCCACCTACATTGAATGCTTATAAAAATAAGTACCCCACAACCCGGTTTATATCAATACTAAAAATGAATCTCCAAGACAACACAGCTGCAATAATACTAGTCTTTAGTTAAAACCTAAATCCGTGACAACAGTGCGGTTAAATTATTAACAAAATGAATATAAATAATTGATTCTTAAGTAAATATAGTGCAATGTCAGCCTGTCATAAAAACTCACTTGGCAGGTAAAACATGAAACGATTTATCCTTGAGCAATCTGACAACGAATTTTACACAAGTCATTCCGGCCTGGCCTTAGTCGGATTATGTATCAA